>Ga0058698_10000093_pt1 | contig 50185 bp, 51 predicted proteins | sample AgamicAsSfe_FD_67288 | JGI IMG/M metagenome (GOLD analysis project Ga0058698, IMG submission 67288) | Agave microbial communities from Guanajuato, Mexico - As.Sf.e | ecosystem: Host-associated > Plants > Phyllosphere > Phylloplane/Leaf | place: Guanajuato, Mexico | collected 2012-05-30
TAAACCCTCAAGCCGTCAATTTCTAAATCCTCATGCCGTTAGGGTTCATTAGGGTTAGCTCTAGCCTCACCAAAATTTAAATCCTCAAGCCGCAAGAGGGTCTTGGGATTGTGGATAGTTAGACAATTGAACCCCTAACCCTAACTAAACCCTAACTCTACGGTTACTAATACTAAACGTATTACTCGCTAGCCTCTGCACGGTGGCTCGGGACATATAGCCTTACGATATAGTGTTAGTAACCGGGGCATTACAGCTATATAATATACTAGACAACCCTACTTATGCTAATTTTAGTAAGTCTACGTCAGCAACCCTTAATAACAGTTAAATTACACGAAATCTAAACTACGTTAGCTACCTGAGCTATATAGCCCATTTAATAAAATGAATCTATAGGACCTTTAATATATACTTTTAGATCTGGACCTATTATGCTTCCGCCACCTACTAGGATTACGTTATACGACGCTAAGGCGTTCTTTACTAATTACTGATTACTACTTACTAACTATAGCCCTGCAATGCGCTTCTTAGGAGTTTAGCCCTAAAGGGAGGGAGTAATGTCATAGGACGATATAGTCTAATTATAATACGCGCCCCCCGTATTAGGAAGCATATGATAGGCTAGGAAAGGAAGGTTAAACCGCGGGGTCAACCTTATCTATTACCGCCGCTATCAATAATGTAGCTCTTCAAGCTACGTCCTCGTCATATAGCCTAACCTATACTGATAGATAAGACCTTTGTAGCTGACTGAATCTGAACCGTTTCCCCGTATTTACGCCAACTACCTACCGCCGCGAGACCGACCGTGACACCTTAATTCTATCAACCGACTATAGACCTCAGGCCTAAAGCTGTGCGTCTAATAGGTTAGCTAACTACTAGGCTATACGACTAGAATTAGATTTTATCTTTTCTACTTTGAATATATACGCTTCTTAGGAGTTCAGCTTTACAAGGAGGAGAGTAATATTATAGTACGATATAGTCTAATTATAATACGCGCCTCCCGTATCAGGAAGCATATAATAGGCTAGGAAGAGAAGGTTAAACCGCGGGTTCAACCTTATCTATTGCCACCGTAGTTAGTAACGTAGCTCTTTAAGCTACGTCCTTGTCATATAGCCTAACCTATACTGATAGATAAGACCTCTATAGCTGACTGAATCTGAACCGTTTCCCCGTATTCACGCTAACTATCTGCCGCCACGAGACCGACCGTGATACTATATACATCAATAGCGCGCGTTAAACTGAGTATAGATATCGTAATACGATAAAAAGTTAAGTAGTTCTAACAAACTCGCTATATATGGGAGTTTTAGAGGTTTTAGGTGATGGGATATATAGAACTAAGCGAAAACTGACCAATCCTGTAATTTGCGAGTCAAGATAACGGCCGAAACTACTTAATCGAGCCAATCTCTATACTTTCCGTGATTTAAAGTTTGGTTCAAACTTCTAACAATAAAGCTTAGCGGACTAGGATATAAGTGTTTAGAGATACTAGTATACGATAGCTCTAAAGTTTTTACCTATCTATCTAATAAAAGTTAAGAGCTTATTACTAAAATTCTATAACTCCCTCCTAGACGCTCTAGCGGAAATCCTAAGTTTTAGAGTAAACCTAAAGCTATTAGCTAAAATTTCGTAGGATAGTATAAATTACTAACAATCTCTATACGAACCACGAAGTAGTTCCCTATAAAGTAGGTCTTTCCGCAAAAGAGCGTCTAGGTTTACCGAGACTAATTGATATCATAATACTATATTAGGAGAAGATAATAGTACTATATTATCGATTGCTTAGGAAAGTTCGAGATCTATAGGAGGATTTTATAATTCCTAATTCGATAATACTAATATGATACACGTTAAGGAATGTGCCAGGTCGTTCCGCCTTAGTTATAGTTGCTGTGACTGCTCCGTAGTGAGTGCGTGACTTTCGTGGGGTCCTTACGCCTTATAACTATCCGTAGCCATACCAAGGTGAGCTCAGGCACCAGATGTAAGGGATAATGAGTAGTTGGGCCACCATCTCTGATACTATCTATGCCTCACAACAGTTCCGCCGCTTCATGGACCTACCTAGGCATGCTTTCTATGCCGGCTGCAGGTAAGCTTCCGCGACACGCTCCGCAGCTTTATCTGTGCCCTCCTACATCCTCCTCTTCCTCGTTGTCATCTACTTCATCAAACGACCCTTATAGCCTATACATCTATGACCGCGCTTATCCGCGACTCCCGCTATATTCTATGCACGTGCGCGCGCATAGCGACCGCCATATCCTAGACCATCGCTCCACTCAGCGCGTGGAGTTGTGCATTGAATTATGAAACTATAGGTAGTAGATGTGAGAATCAAGCTGGCAGAGTAGAGGGGGAATCTGTTGATGTTGGGAAATTGAAACCACTGTGCTTTAGGATTTGACTGGCTCTATAGACCTACGAAACCCCAAGAGCACGATACACGACAAACCCTTTCAATAGCAGTAACTTAGTGCGCCTCAAGCTCAAACATAAGGCCATGGCTACGACTCCTAGTAAAATATAATACGTAACCCTGATATTCGCGTAATGCGTCAGGGTTATGGTCGCGACTGTACTCGAAGGCGACGCGGATACACTCTGACGTCTTTCAGTCAGCTTTGTATCTGGCATAGTATTGTGAAGCTTACTGAACATACCGTAACGTTGAAGACACCCGACAGCTCGTCCAGCAGCATCGTCCAGGATCCTAGGGTTTCTGCAGCGCCGTCCAGCGCCGTCAGTTTGAGCGTTTGATTACTTCCCTGCAGCACGATCTCGGTTTCGAAGCCGCTGCGGGCCACTTCCTTAGTCCAGGTGCCAGCATCATCATCAGCCGAGTCTTCGAGCAACCACTTGCGATGCTCCGTGGCGCCGTTCCAGCTCACGTAGAGCTTGCCATTCTCAACAGCCACATCTGGTGGCATCAACGAATAGCCCTTCCATGGCAGCTTGTACGTGCGGTAGTTCTGAATGAAGCCAGGGCTGTATTCTCCACGGGGCATAGCATGGAGGCTGGCAAATTGCCAGTCGCAGAGCACTTCTTTGCCATTTGGAGAGAACTCTGTCATGGCTGCTGCATAGCCGTAGCCAATGAGCAGATTGCCATTCGACAACTGTGACATCGAGCCTTGCGAGTGCACAATGTAGTGTTGAGGGTGTATCGCTATTGCCACAACTTCTGCCGTCATGGCATGCTGGTCCAGCTTGATCTTCAAGCCCCGCGACTCTTCGGTACGGTTCCAGTTCACAGCTTGGTTGTCGTACACAGTCACGGCAGTGTAATCATCTTGCCAAGTTGCGTGATGCTGCCATTGTATGCCCGTTGCTACGCCGTGTGAGAGATCGGTGAACGAATTGTTCTTGCCGCCAAGCTGCCACAACACCTCGCCCGTCTTGTGATCGATGTATATCAGGGAATGTGTGTAGCGACTAGAGATGAGATAGTTTCCTTTATTATCTTTGTCGACGCTGTTCAAGTGAAACCAGTCCCATCCATCTTTGCCTGGAGAGTCTTCATTCTGATTGTTCCAAGGATTGTGGCAGTCGGAAAAGTCAAAGTGTTCGGACGCGCGCCATTCGAACAGCAGCTCGTTGGTCTCGATGTCAATCTCTTGAAACAGGCAATCCCAAATGTAGCTGTCATTTTGTGATCCGCCAACGTCTGACAGGTCCCAAGGTATGCGATCGTATATTGAGATCAGCGCAGTATCCTCTCGTGTGATCGCAAATTCGTGGAGGTCTGCGACGTACGCGCCGTGTGGCTGGATGTGCCGGTATGGTTGGTAGTACTTGTCAATCTGCCGTAGAGTCAGCAGGTTGTAGGCTGAGCATGTTTCAAGTCCCGAACCATGAAGTAATGACCCTCACCATGCCCGCCCAAGTTATCATTCCCGCTCCACCACGTTAAGTATTGCTCCCCCTTGTACGTCTGCGCTCTGAAGTTGTAGGTCGTGGGGAATGCGCCAGAAAACCAGACATGATGCCCGTCACTGTCGATGATGGTAGGTCCGGTATTTGGAGCGTGGGCGCCTCTGGGTGCCAGGAAGAAGTATTCATCTGAGCTGCATTGATCACTCCACCTTCGCTGCAGCAAGCGACTGGAAGAATGTGGGAAGCTCGTGTAACGTTCGGCAGGTGTCCTGCCTAGGAATCCTTTGTCATATCTGCTGGCGTCCGCAGACGTGTAGACACCCTGATCAGCGTGGACGAGGTGCAAGAGAGTAGCGATAATGGTGGGGATGAGGAGCAGCATCTCAGGGTATTGGGTCGCGCATTTTATTCAAGATTGCTCACGCCTCGAAGTGATGGGCAGGCAAAGCGCATACAAGGCAGAAATCAGAAATCAGACATAAAAGACGTTCTCACCACATCTTGCAGAAAGACGAGGTCATAAGTTGCAACATGTCGAGTCGCGCACACCGAAACCCTAGCTTTGACAGCGACAATCTCCACATCTTTACCACGCCCTGACTTTCTTCAACGCGGGATATGATTCACTCGAAGTCCCTGTTGCGATATGCTGGAAGGCAGTTTCGACTCGAAGAAGTCTGCACAATGCGCCGTAAGGGGCAATACTTATGTGATGAGCTTTCTACATACTACTCCAACTCACAGCCCCTTCTTCCCACCCAACCCTTGCTTCGTCCCGTCGGCCAGCTCAATCCACGCCTTTCCTCCCTTCCTCATCAACTTCGGCCGCGCGCCCTTTGGCACCTCACCACCGCTCACCATCTCCATCTCCAGCTCTGCACCCTTTCCTTCGCTCACAATAACCTCCGCAGCGTCCGCAACATCCTTGCCCAACCAGGATCCAGACAAGCTGGTCGAGCTTCTCCGTATTACCGAAAACCAAAGTACCATGCCTAGCACAAGAAGTACTGCTGCCAATATTGTTCGTCGCCGTCTGTATATTGGGCGTGGTTTTGATGAGGAAGCGGAAGAATGATTGTACGGCTTGTCTTTGAATGTAGGCAATCGCCGATTATCTTGTGATTTGAACATGTTCCCAGTCTTCTGCAACGAGTCTTCCTCTTCAAGGAAAGAGACCCCCTGCTATTGGCAGGAGCTGCGTGGTCCAAAGAGGCTCAGGGGCAGGGGGTGACTCGAGACGTGAAGGTGTACAGGTCGCCCGGGAGGGAAGTTGGGATTGTCGTTTCTTGATGGTGGTCTCGAGAGTGTGCGGTTGCGGTCGTGGGGTGATTGAGCTTTGTGATGGTGAGTGTCGCAGTTCTACAATGAAGTTTTGAAAGTGACGGGAGTTTCAAACCCCGCAACAGGAATCAATGCATAGGAGAAGAGGTGGAGGGATCTTATCGCTTCGGCATCGAACGGAGAGCGTCTTGCATCGTGGCATGAAGCTTGACTTGACTCGATCATGCTCGCCTTGACCTGATCCACTGATCCGAGGATACATACACGTGTAACCAATGATAGGGGCAGCAGCAGGGAAATGATGAAACATCTGGAAGCCTTGTCGTCAAGAGTTCAAACAGCCAAGCTTCGTCGATCATTGTGGGGTCAATGGCAAGGGGACTAAACTCGGCTTGGCACTAGTCCAACTCGATGCACGGCACGTGTAGATACTAGAGGCGCATGAGTGTGCAGCGGTGACATCGAGCGGCTTCTGCTGAATCAGAAAGACAGAAAAAAATGCCGCTGTCGGGAGATGCTTCCCCGAGTGGTTTCGGTGACGATGTGCAGACTCGTGCGGTGGATAAGAGGAGGGGAGAGTCCTTCCCCCTCTTGACCTGTCTTGTCTTGGCTTTTCGTCTCACATCTGCAACCTAGACGCAGACACACATCATGGTTGTTCTTGCACGATCCGCCCTCGCTGGCGCTCTCCTGGCCACTGCCTCTCTGGCCAAACCTGTGGAGCAGGACGTGGAGACCAAGCTCACGAGGAAGGATGTCGACACCAGATATCCTTACAACGGACCCACCGTTGTCATTGGTATGTTTTGCCATCTGTTCTTGAGACTCTTGAACCTCACACCTGCCAGCCGACTGGGTTGACCAGACCGTCAACGGAAACGGAAAGGTAAGGAGTATGTTGAGCGGGGGCAACATCGACATGTGTCTAATCTCTGATACCGCAGGGTTTCTATCGTGTCTCTGAACCCCCCGCGGTCAAGCCTGCAAAGGCCAACCCTTCTAACAACATCAACGTCATCTCCATGGCCTACTCTGGACCTGGTGGCATGAACGTGCATTTCCAGACCACATACGGTCTCGGCCAGACACCAAAGGTCATCTACGGCACTGCTCCCTCTGACCTTGTGATGACCGCAACCGGCACCAGTTCGACGTAAGCAAAGTAATGTGTGCCATCACTGCCGTTTGCTGATGAGCCTCAGCTACAACCGTGAGCCGCCGTGCTCTATGTATACCAAGGCCACCGAGTGCTCTCAGTTCTTCCACAACGTCCAGATGCTGAACCTCACTGCTGGCGCAACATACTATTACCAAATTCAGGTGAGTTGGCTGCACATCCCATGGCGAATGTCGGCTCTCACGGGCACCGTCCTACTGTCTGCATGAACTAATTCAAATCCAGGCTGCTAATGGAACGACTGAAAGCGACATCTTGAGCTTTGTCACTGCCCCCGCTGCAGGCACTAATCAGGAGTTCAGTGCAATCCTGTTGAATGACATGGGCTACACCAACGCTCAGGGCACGCACAAGAAGATGCTGCAGATGATTGAGGAGGAGGGTATCGCATTTGCTCTCCACGGTGGTGATATCAGTTACGCTGATGACTTCACCTACGGTATACTGCCTTGTATAGAGGATTATCACTGCTATAGTGGAAAGAACAGTACCAAATTCCCCGCAGGATACGAAGACCCGGTCTACAGCAAGGCTCTCCCTGCTGGCGAGATCCCCGATTATGGTGGACCATACGGTGGCGATGTCAGCACAATCTACGAGTCGAATTGGGACATCTGGCAGAGATGGATGAGCGACATCACGACCAAGATTGTACGTCCACAATGACTGATGCCGTACTCTCAAGCCTCGTATCGAACTAAGAAATACGTAGCCGTACCATACCAACCCTGGAAACCACGAGGCATCTTGCACAGAGTACGATGTTGACCATATTCTCGCTAATTATCTCGGCCACAACATTCTCAATGACTCCGACCACTCCGGGACGTACGACTACGACCTCTCCTACTGGGACTGCCCGCCCACACAGCGAAACTTCACCGCCTACCAATACCGTTTCCGCATGCCTGGCAACGAGTCTAACGGCAAGGGCAACTTTTGGCACAGCTTTGATTAGTTAGGGATACCGTCTCGTCCCTCTTTTTACCTATCCACTAACATGTCCTCCTAGCGGCTTGGCTCATTTCATCTCCTTTGACGGCGAGACCGACTACGCCAACTCGCCAGAATCAAACTTCCTTACCGACACCGATGGCAAGAACGCCACTCCCATCCCTTCGGAGACGTTCGCAAACAATGCCGGCCCCTTCGGCTACATCGAGGGCTGGGGCAACAACACGTTCAACAACAAGGCCTACGAGCAATACCAGTGGATGAAAGCCGATCTTGCTGCTGTAAACCGCACGAAGACACCCTGGATCATCGCCAGCTCTCATCGTCCCATGTACTCGACTGCTGTTGCGAGCTACCAAAAAGCCATGCGTAATGCTTTTGAGGGTCTTTTCCTCGAGTATGGTGTCGACTTGTACGTGTCCGGCCACGTCCACTGGTACGAACGTATGTTCCCGATCGGCAACGGCACGATCGACCACTCTTCCATCGTCAACAACAGCACGTACCGCACCAACCCTGGTGTCTCCGTCACGCACATTGTCAACGGTATGGCAGGAAACATTGAGACCCACAGTAAGTTACACATTTGTTACCTCTTTGTGAAATGCCAGCGAGCTAATCCTTCTTCTTCCAGCCGAGCTTGGCAAGTTGCCCATTCAGAACTTCACCAACGTGTTGAACAACAAGCAATTTGGGTTCAGCAAGTTGACTGTGCACAACGCAACTGCTTTGAGCATGGAGTACATCCAGGGAGCCAAGGAGGAGGCAGGAGATGCCTTCGTCTTGCTCAAGAGGTGAATGCAATAATATCTCCGGCTGTACATGTACTCCGCTTCGCAGAAATTTGCTGCAATAAAGTCAATAATGTTCATACTGTAATGTAAATGTCATATCTACTTCTTGGGGGTGTAAATAATGTATGCCCGTGTTTCACTTCCCTCCGCATTGCACTATGAATCTTGCACATCGCCCCAATACTCCTTGAGATCGTCCAATCGCCATGCAGTCGCCCAACCCGTGTCCTTTTCAATGCGGGTTAAGACATCAAGTATAGCTTGATGTTCTGTCTCGTGCGACATGATCTTGCCCGCAATCCACAGTGGCTGCAATCCGTTAATGCTGGCACCATGATCGCTGTTCGACATTGCGATACCACAGATTTGTCGAGCATGCCACAAGATTGATCTCGGGGATCGTGCTAGGGTGATGCCTCTTGGTTTGTGTTGCAGCATTAGCATCGTCGCTGCATGGTACAGCTGGTTGCCATTGACGGCTGGGGCACTGCTGTACAGCAGGACCGGGAATGGATGCCGTGGATCATTGGGATCTGACGGGTATGAGATGAGCGGCTGCATTTTCTCCAGTCGGTTCATGTACCAATCTTCCAAGAGATCGAACAAAGCGTTCCAGCGTGCAAGGTAGGTCGTCTGCTGAACAGTCTCGGCCCCACCTGTCTGCGTAGAGATCACATTGACGACACTGGCACATAGGAAAACTGCGTAATTGGCGTAATTATGGCAGCTGGAGTTGGTCTTGAAATGTCTCACGGCTTCTTTCATGGAGCCACTAGGGATGCACCATCTACTTGTTGGAATCTTCGTCAATGTATCCTCGAGGAATCCACCCCAGACATCCATTCTGGCAAAGCACCAGAAAACAGATTGGCCGATCCCGCCGACGACGCCGTTCACGCCGGCAGCTTCGAGAAGCATGGCGCAGCCATCGAGGTGCCGACACCAGGCTCTTGGAGATGAGCTCATCATCTCTAGCACACAAAGCAAGACGCAGGAGGCGATTACCGTAGTATCTAACGTATAGAGCTCTTTCACAATCAGCCTGATTGCTTCCTGGTAGAGCGGCAAGGACTCTGTATGAGACTCGTCGGCTCTCTTTCTTTCTAGCTGACGCGCAGAAAGGGCAAGAATGGAATAGTGAAGATGGTCCGCTGACTTTGCCAGAAGTGGTATCGTGAATTGAAAATGCCGATCGTTGTCAAACATGTCAAGCCAGACAGCCACTTCATCGATATAGTTGCGCCAAAGTTCGAGCTGTCTCCGTTGCGCTAACTTCAAGGACTTCAGTGGTTTCTGACTTCGGGCTAATGGTCCGAGACCTGCTCGTCCGCTATCCGGACTTTGTATCGCGACGGGAATGTCGTGTGCTGTAATTGGCTCTTTCGCTGCGGGTTCTCCAAGTACTGGTGAGGGCTGGCGCGTCAACGTGTTCTGCGCAGTCTCTACCATGTGGTTGTATAATGTTGCGTGTAGATCTTGATATATAGCATCAGGGAAATCGAGTGAAGAGGAGAGGGGTGATGCCTCGAGTGTTAGACCAGGACTGTACAGTATGAAGTTCTCCTCTGAGAGACATTGGGACCCAATGTCCGGTCGTGAGATGGGGCTGGAAGAGTTCATGGTGCTCGATTGGAACGTGAGGTAGTCGAGAGATGCAAGCTCCGTGGACATGGCCGAACGCGTATGCTGTATTCGAGGTCGTACGCTGTTCGTCGAGAGATCTGGACGCCGGCAATATCGCATGCTTGGCACTCCTGTTTGCCTATTCACAGGAACTGTACTGATATCTTGGTCGCCTCTGTAAGGCTGCGAGGTATGGAAAGTGCTGATATTATGATCGACTACAGTACTGTCGTGACTGTCGATTGCTGTAGTGATCGCCTCACAGTGGCCGTCTTGACTATCTATAGGACATCGAGCAGAAGCTTCGATGACTTGTAGGTCAGGATATGTCGTCGAAAGAGGCGAGGCCGCCGCGATGTGCAAGGAAGTGACGCCCTGTCCCAGATTGTTGCGTAAAGCTTGCTCATCATCAGGCTGGTCATCGGGCTGGTCATCAGGCTGGTCATCAGGCTGGTCATCAGGCGCGTGCCCTAGGTTAGAGAAGTAGCTCTCGGAGCCGTCCTTTTCACCCTGCTCGAGGCATGGGCTCATCGTATAGTCCGGATTATCCTCTTGTAACCGACGGCGCTTGCGCCGTTGAGCATTGGAACTTTCGTCCAAATTGACATGTATAATCTATAGAATCGTCATCTAGCTGATAGATCACGAAGATCTGGCGAAACTGACCTGGTGATTACCGTGAGTTCTCAGACTTCTTGATTCAACCATCGAAGGATGGAGACTGCTGATACCGGTCGATCGGAAGATGATGCCATCGTCCGCCTCGCAGACCTCTCCGTGTGAAGCGCACTTCCCACAGACTGGCTTTGCTTCGTCACATTTCTTTCTTCGTCGCCTACAATTGAGACATCCATTCCTTCGTCTACTACGCATCAGGCTTGTCTTTGCGCGATAGAATACTCGCCGTTACGAGCATTATCCGAACTTCACCGCATGTCTACGCGCCCATAGCGCTCCTCCGAGCATGGGATGATAGTCTTATCGTCGGGTCAGTCCTCGAGTGAAAAGGTCTCGTCTTGTTGCTTCCCGAGATCAGCGATCTTAGGCAGAGGGAAGGTCAGGCAAGAGTAAACATGGACACATCGCCGAACGTCAGAGGACAGAGCGGAGTTGGTGATGTTATTGCCGAGGTCTTTGTTGATGAGGATTATTATCATCATCAGTAACAGCTGGGTACGACCACGTGAACCATGAAGCGAGACCAAGAGGAGCGATTTCCGAAGATTCCAGGATGCGCAAGCACGGTGTCAGGACCGATACTATCTAGAGATGTGACCTTCGGACTATACTCACAAGGGCTGATATCGGTACAATCTAAACACTCTTCCAAATGCTCTCTCATCAGCCTCGCCCCTCGGTCTCCCAATCGACTATGCGGACGCGCAGTGACCACCATCGACGCGTAAATCACTTCCAGTCATGAACGACGACCCGTCGGCCAAAAGATATACAGCTGGAGCTTTGAAATCCTCCACAGAGCCCAAACGACCAAGTAGTGCGCCTGCCATCCATGTCCTCTCCAACTCGGGCTTCTCTGCCAGTAGTTGGTCTGTCATCGCGGTGCGTATGTATCCCGGCGAGAGGCTGTTGACTCTGATACCGTAATGACCCCATTCCATGGCCAGAGACCGGCTCATCTGCTGTACGGCGGACTTAGATGTGTTATATGCTGAGCAATGAATGCCCTGGCGTCTGGTCAGCTATAGTCATCAGCAGAAGTTACACGCGTACGTACTCGATTAGCAATCTGCCCGGACATCGATGCGATCAAGACCAGGCTACCAGTCTTGTTTGCACTCTTCATGAGCCCTGCGACGTGCTTGGCCACGACAAAACTGCCAGTCACGTTGACGTCGAGAATTCGCTTGAAGTCATCGACAGGATAGTCCAGGGCATCAACCATCTGCTGAATACCAGCGCAGCTGATTAGTCCCCGTATCGGCTTTTCCCTTTCCACCGCTTCGAATGCGGCTTTTGTCAGAATTGAGCGTACTTGCTCTTCTTTGGTGATGTCGCATTGATGATATGTCGCGTGTCCTCTATGCTTCTCGGATACAGCCAATGCGGTCCATTCCACTTTGCTTGGCTGTGGTAGCACGTCGAGACACACCACATCCCCACCCGCATCCAGTACTGCAGATGCCAGGGTGATTCCAAGACCACGGCCCGCACCTGTCACCACGACTGTCCTCCCATCTAGAGAGAATAACGAGGAGTCTGATCTCACTGCAATGTTTCTGCCAGAGGATTGAAGGTCTTCGGGAGGAAGTGTATGGTCCCTTACAATCTGCTCATTCGTCACTTCAGGAAGTGCAGCGGTGGACTTTAATCTGTGCAGTAATGGCCGTCGGCTGCCGATAGCGATAGTATGCCGCACTGCGTTATGACAGGAGGATACTTTGAGCATGACAAGTAAACTAGTACAGAGATACAAGCTACCAAAGGCGGAGATGCGGAAGTTGTCGTAGAAGAAGTAAGTGACTTGGTCAACCATCGTCAACAGCGTCTGGGACTATTTCCTCCACATGTCGCCCTGACATGGACATTTTCGGCACTGGTATAGCCGCAATGTTGCGCAATGTCCAAGGAGGGCTGTTGCGGTAGCATAGCAGAGCATTGGAGCGATCATCGCTCGCGGGGAAACGCAATGAACAATCGCTGAAGAGTACCGTATGGGGATACAACGGCCGGGAATCGGATAATTTCTTTTCTTTCTCTTCTTCGCTTCTTCAATACATGAATACATGGATACATCGATGTACCGACTTGTATGACGTTGACTTGCTTCATCTTGGTGTCTCGGCGTAAAGGAACTGCTGACTGCCGTATCCTGCTATGGCATGCTTCACGGGAAGAACCGAGTCACGAACCTTGCTCATCGGAAGCTGGCCATGCTCAATTTAAAATCAGCAAAGGGAGTCACGTTCTACAGAGACAACCAAGATGACAACCTCACAGCAGATCCCATCAGACATCGCGAGTCTCGAGCTCGATGATAATCCGGCACTGTACACGACGAAAGATCACAGAATCTACTCTGCGCCTTCACCAGCTTTAGAGCCAGGACCAGATGATTGTATTGTCCATGTCCGAGCCAATGGTATCTGCGGGTACGCGCTATTTCCTTGCCCCTACATGACTCTTCACAACATCATCTAGCCTCTGACCGCCACCTCAGCTCCGACCTTCACTTTTGGAAAACCGGCTCTATCGGCAGCTGCATCGTCACCTCCGACTACGTCCTCGGTCACGAAGGCGCCGGCGTCGTCGTCCACACCGGCAGCAACATCACCCATCTCCGTCCCGGCGACCGCGTCGCCATCGAGCCCGGTGTTCCCTGCCACGAATGCCTCATCTGCACGACTGGCGACTATAACCTCTGTCCAGACGTCGCATTCTCCGGCGCGCCACCCTTCCACGGCTCCATCCGCCGCTACCACGTCCACCGCGCCAAATACTTGCACAGACTGCCAGAATCGCTCACCTTTAGTGAAGGCGCGCTGCTTGAACCACTAAGTGTGGTCATACATGCTTTCGAGCGCGCGCCCGTACGCGTGGGACAGAGCGTGCTGGTGTGCGGTGCTGGCCCGATTGGGCTCATCACGTTGGCCGTGGCGAAGGCTAGCGGGGCGTGGCCGCTGATCATCACTGATGTAGACGCGGCGAGGTTGGATTTTGCAAAAGGGTTCGTGCCAGAGTGTGAGACGTTCCTGATACCCATGAAAGGCGAGCCCGAAAAGCATGCTGCAGATATGGTGAGAGTGTTCGAGAAGCTGGGGAGTCCGCAGCCAAGTATGGTGTACGAGTGCTCGGGTGTGCATAGCAGTGTGCGCACAGCTGCGTATGTATGTCAGAGGGGAGGAACTGTGATGGTGGTAGGCGTAGGAAGGGATATCATGGATGGATTGCCATTTATGCATCTTTCGTTGGCCGAGGTCAGTTCTTCGTCGATTTCTTTCTCAAGGTTGATAAAAGCGGATTTCACTGATGACCAACCTGGCAGATTGACCTGAAATTCATCAATCGCTATCACCACTCCTGGCCTTATGCGATCCGGCTATTGCAATCGAAATATATCGATCTCAAATCCTTGATCAGCCATGCCTTCACACTTGAGGAAGCAGTACATGCACTGGAGACGGCAGCTGATCGGACACAAAACTCCATCAAGATTCACATCCTGGACACGGAGAGGCCCAAGAAATGAAGCGCAGGATTGGGCTATACGTTTATAGTAGATCTTGTAGTCGAGAGAAGCTAGGTATCTGAAGACTATAGGGAATCTAGGAGTTGTGCTGTTATACATTCATGAACGTCCGCTACTATCTACCATATTTATGAACATGTCTTCGACGCAGTGGTCCTACAATGTCATGCGGCATGCATTATACTCTTTGGCTTTGAAGCTGAAAGACTACGGTACTCGCCTGAGATGCTAGATCTGAGGTTTGAACAGAGATTGATGCAGGCTCTGTATTCATTTCAAGAGATATTTCATAAACCCTAACTACTGCATTCAAGCATAATTCGAGCCCCAGGGCACTCTCGTTCACCGTCCTCAATGGGCCGGCCCGTAAACACTACGACGACCCATCGAGGCCACCGTAGATCTGCATAGCGCAAAACTTCCAACCGCGACCCCGTCTACTGTTCATGGTCCAGCAACTTGATCATGTAAACCTGATAAATGAAGAAATGATAATTTCCCGCTTGATCACATTCCCTATCATCGCTCTATTATAGCCGCTGTCAGAACCTCGACCCCTTTCGCATGCAGAAACTAGCGAGTTACCAACGCCAGCCTCTCATTCCCGTCTCAAGAATCATACTTCTCAACAAAACCGACCACCTTCTTCACAAAATCCTGCGGGTTCTCCTCCGCCGTCCAATGTCCACTCTGCTCCACAATCACCTCCTCCACCTTCTCATAAAATTGCCGTGTCTGCTCCTCCGCAACCTCAAGCAACAAGCTCATCTCCCCGCACAGCGCTGCCGCTGGCATCTTCAGCTGTCCATCCGCCTTGAGCATCTTCACGTTATCCAGCGCATCCTGTGCAAACGCACGATACAGCTCGAAGCCCGCCCGCATGCCTCCCGGCTGCCGAAAGGAGGCTGCATAGTGCTCGACGTCGCGTGGCGTGATGCCCGTGGGATTGTAGCACAATCGGTCGTAGAAGTGCTTGATATAAATGGCCTCGCGGTCCTGCGTCAACAGCTCGGGAAGATCGAGTTGTTGTTGAAAGACAAAGTGCCACATCGAAGGAGCGTTCTTGAAAGATTCATAAGGATCGCCGCCGGGGAGGGGACATTCGCCGAACATGACGGAACGGGTATGGGCAGAATGGGACGCCGCGTAGGCGTGCGCGACCATGCCGCCAATGTCTTGGCCGACGACGTGGATTGATGAGGTGATGTGGAGGTGGTCGTGGACGACTTTGTACAGGTCATCGGCGACGGTGACTTTATCGTAGCCGCCTTTTGGATGGGAGGAATCACCTGCCCCGCGGTAATCGCAAGCTATCACTCTGTATCCTGCCTTTGAGAAGGGCGTAATGACATGTCGCCATTGGTAAGACGTGTTGGGATAGCCGTGAATGAGCAATATCACGCCCTTTTCCTTGGAACTGCTGGAAGGGCAGTCGATGTAGTGGATACGGACTAGCTTTTCATCGTCGACAAACGCGAAACCGTGCCGCCAGTGCTCATCTTCAATGATGGTCGGATTGAGAGAAGGCATTTCTAAGGAATGTTTGAGATGATGTTCAAGATGAATGCATACAATGACTCCCTAGAATAGCAGTCAGATGATGATGTCAGGGACGTGGGGAAACACTCGCTGGGTAGGGGTAGGGGCAGTGATTGGATTCTGCCGGTGGCTATATACTGAAGTCATGGGGGATGCCCGCAGAGTCGTCCCGGTCCTCGCAACATTACAGCTATTTCAAAACGGAGAACTCTTCAACTCATGAACTCATGGTTGCCGAGGTGCGGTGTGAGGTTGAGCGGCGTCCCCGCATCTTGCCACCTTCCAAGCACCCATACCCCGCACATTCTTGGAGCACGTGCTCATCTTTCCAATCGAGCAATGTCCAGCGCAAGCCGTTCGCTTTTCTCGTCCTATGCCGAGGCCTTACGCCGACAACCTGGTGATGTTACGTCCCGATCATTACAACAGCGTCACCAGACCGCTGCGTCATCTCTGGCCCGCTTGACCGTGCCGGTCTTCAGCGCAACCTATACTCCTCTGGCTTGATTGAGCAATTTGAGAGCGACAGTTTATTGTCCTCACAACAGTAGGACCACGATCGCATCTGTATGTACAGTGAAGGCCACCCTAGATGTCAGAAGCAGTCAAGCCATATAAGATCGCAATCCCCGACGTAGAGGTCGACAGATACTATCGCAAAATCCGAGACACGCGAGTTCCCACTAAAGACATCGTGCCCAATGCGGGAAACGACTACGGCTTCACTACGGAATGGGCGACGGATCTCTACGAAACATGGACAAATAACTACGACTGGCGCGAGGAAGAGCGCAACATCAACCGGTGGCCTCATTTCACCACGGAACTCGAAGGTCTCGACATCCACTTCATCCACGCACGTTCAAGCTCTTCTACTGCGTTTCCTCTGCTGATGGTTCACGGGTGGCCCGGATCGTTCCACGAGTTCGACCAGGTGATTGGACCTCTGACAGAACCCAGTACTGCACGTCCCTTCCACTGCATCGTCCCTAGCTTGCCCGGCTTCTGCTGGTCCTCCGGTCCACCTCGCGGCTGGAAACTGCAAGATACCGCCCGCATCTTCCATAAGCTAATGCAGCGCCTCGGATATCACGAATATGCCGTACAAACGGGCGATTGGGGCCACTGGGTCGGGCGCGAGCTCGGCGCAAACTACTCCGACGCGTGCAGGGCAGTCCACTTCAACTTCGCGCCCGCGCCACTACCCGAGGGCGCAGAGCTCACCGACCGCGAAGCAAAAGTGGCAGCGCGCGTCGACGAATGGCTGGAGAACCACATGGGCTACGCGATTATGATGCGCACGCGGCCGCACACCGTCGGTTGGATGCTGCAGGACAATCCTGTGGGCATTATGGTGTGGCTTGGGGAGAAGTATAATGAGGCGGCCGACCCGGCGAAGCAGGGCCGGGCTGAGTGGAAACGACATATCCTGACGACGGTGTCACTGTACTACTTTAGTAACTGCATCATGACAAGCAGTCTTCCCTACTACGAGAACGTGAGACACGAGAACTTTGCCGCCTTTGCAATGAGGCCGGAAAACAAGATCAAGTGTCCGTTTGGATACACGAGCTTCTTCTGGGATACGGAGCCCAGCTCGAGGCGGGCGGTCGAGAGGACAGGAAACCTAGTGTTCTACTCGGAGAGGAATGACGGAGGGCATTTTGCAGCGACAGAGTGTCCAGATGGCATTGTGGATGATGTGAGAGAGGTGGTTGATATTGCCTTGAGCAAGAGTGGTTCGCGAGCATGAAATCAATACGTTAGGCGAGATCAGGGAACAGTACATACTTCTAGAATCAGGCATGCGTGATTCAAGATAGCAGGACTTGCGCCCTGGCTTTAAAGCACGATGCAGCTCCAGTCCCAAGCTACATCATGAGAAATGTTTATACTGCTAAACAATCTATGTGAAAGCAGACACGAAGGTGAAGCTGGGGATCAGGTTGACTTAGTTAGACGATGTGCCATGGTAAATCGGCCAACGATACTGGACATGATTATATTGGTCGGATTGCTGTACTTTTGCTGATGCTGTCTCAACCTTGTACAATGGATATCGACGCAGAGCTTGTACTAAGTGACCGAGAGTTCGAGGAGAAGTACATCCTGCTTCCACCCCTCAAGTGTCCGAGTCATCTGGTAACGGCACTCCCACTAGACCCTTTCAACGTGTCGTTGTTGTACACCCTTCTCGGAGAACGTCGAGAGCAGGCGACCAGCCCCGTACTCGTCTGGTGCCGTGACCGATTGCCTGCGATTATCCTCACGCTTTTCAAGCCTGTCACGCACTTCTTGCGAGCGCGCAAAGAGGATGTCGATTTCTTCAAGTGTCTTGCCCGTGGCTGAGAGGTGCAAGTCAGTGGACAAACTTGGCAAGTCCAAGAAACGAAAGGAAAGAAAAAAGGGCAGGAAGAGTCACGTCTGTGCTTAGTCGGCCAAAAAGGCGTAGACTAGTGAAGTCTGCTTTGATCATCGAGCTAATGCTGACAGAGGACGAGTTGAGTGATGCAAGACTTACTTTCTGGGCATAGGTAGTAGACGTAAGCGGCAGCAAGGAAGCAGCAGAGTAAGGGCCAGATGAAGATCTTGGGTCCCACAGCTTCGATACCAGTCCCGCCACCAAATACCATGATAAAGGTGGAGAACCACTCTCCGGCGGCTCCAAGAGAGCCAGCGACATGGCGATACTTGAGAGGTGCAATCTCGGGTCCGTAGATCCAGCAGGTTCCGAGCCAGCCAAAGGCAAAGACGACTTCGTACAGAATGATGATGACCACGGCTGCCAGATTGGTGCCATTGTTTGCCAAGTGAGGAGGCAGGGTTGTGATGATGATGTACACAAGCATACAAACTCCGCAACCGAGAGCAGACCTATGCGTACGGGTCCGGAGATTAGCGCAGTGATCGAGAAGGGGAATGGTTTGGTATATCGAAATCGACATGTAAGTGTGTGACGTACCAGATCATCATAGCACGACGCCCAACTCTCTCAATATACCAGATAGGTGGGTATGATGCGAGGGCGAAAACCGTGTTGATTACTCCAGCAAGAATTCCGGAAAGACGTGCCGAGTAGTGCAGATTCGAAAAGATTGTAGTACTGAAATACACAAGCATGTTGATTCCGAGGAACTGTTGTGCCTGTAACACGATAATCAGCAAATGATGAGGCTGTGGGCGACTCCCATACTAACCCAATTGATGAGAAATGAGGTTCGCAGTCGTCTCCCGAATTGAAGCTCCGTGTTGTCCCAGAACAGACACTTCCAGTCGAACTTCTCTTCGTCGGCTTCCTCTTTCAGCGAGTTGAGGATTTCCGTCTTGACGAGCTGTACTCGCGGATGGTCCGCGGGCAATTCGTGTAGGCGTGCAAGTGTGTTATCACCCTTCTCAACTTGACCTCGTGCATAATACCAGCGAGGCGTGTCAGGCAACATCAAAAGGAGCACGGCAGAGAATATTGCGAAACAGCTCTGCATTGCCAAAGGAATGCGCCATAGCCAAGGGTGCCTATCAAGACCTTGCACAAAGCCCAGGTCAACCCAGTAAGCCAACGCGACACCTGTGATCAAGAGCGCAAGTTGATATGAAACCTCGGGTCCACGTTCTGAGGCATCAAGAGACATCTCGGCCTGTATGAAACACTAGCGTCAGCAACTGATTCGAGAGTAAGCTGGGGAAGGCTGGAAAAGGGCAAGAGTGGACATCAGAGTTATCACACTCTTACTGTTTGCGAATCCATGTTGCTGCAATTTCCTTGTTTTGATTGATGCAGAATAACTCACCATATACGTCGGGACAGCAGCGGCAATACAGCCTATGCCTGAGCCAGTCACCACACGTCCGACGAATATCTGAGCCAGCGAGAAGGTCGAAGCTTGAAGAAGAGCGCCAATGCAGATCAGTAGGCACCCAAGCAGGATGGTGCCTTTCCGACCGATTTTCATGCCAAAAGAGCTTACGCATAGGGCCATGATTCCAGCAGCAAGGTTGTAAATTGCAGCGATGATTGGAATGGTCTCCGACCCCGTCGGGTTGCCGATTGCGTTCAAAAATTGAGGTGTGGCTTGGATGCCACCAAGGACACCAGCGTCCCACCCATACAGCATGAATGCACTTCCACAGGCCATACTCATCAAGCGATAGAGTGTCTTGCCCTGCACATTGTCAAGACCTCCAGAAGCACCCATGATCGGTAATAGAGTTTAGATACTGGTGCACAAGTGAGTTCGTGGGCCAGAATATAGAGAGTGTCTCGTCTCGGAAGGCAGGTCCTGTGCCTTAACAGGATTTCAAAGTGTTTGACGTGTAGAACCCGGCATCTCAATCTTACAAAGTACTGGAATACTTTACGGCAGTCGGAGCGTGCCATACTTCCACGAAGGGATAGTATTGGTAATATTCTGTATCCTTGCTTGTTTATGTCGCTGAATGATGCCCCTTTTCTCCTCTTCTCCTCTTCTCCTCTTGTCCCCATACGGTACTCTTCAGCGCCATTCCCCTTCTTTCCCCCACAATGATGGCTCCAATGCTCTGCTGTGCTACCGCGATGGCCCTCATACGCAAGTATAAGCTGCTCCATGAAATCTGTTCCTCCATAACAGTTCTATCAGATCGATTGAACTTGTTCCTGCAAAAGCAATCTTACCTACTTGATTTAAGCCACCCTGCCTGTCTCACTTGTCTCTTCACAACAGTTTCACAGACATAATGCCCCCGTCAGCTACGGATTACGAAGAGGCTGTCGGCCTGCAGCCTGTCAAGATAATGCAGCTTTACAACAAGAATGGTAACAAGAATCTTTTCGACGAGCTACAGCCCAAGGAGCACGAGAGGCATGATTTGGTGCTTCGGGTATTCCGATGTCTGATCGCGGATCTATGCCAGCAGTTCAATGGCGGTCATCCCGGGTATGTTTCGAGCTCGCTCAGAGTGTGTCATGTTATACACGATTGCTGATGGTGATGTTGACGGTGTAGTGGTGCAATGAGCATGGCTGCAATTGGTATATCATTGTGGAAATACGCCATGAAGTATTCACCCAGCACTCCAACTTACTTCAACAGGGATCGTTTCGTGCTGTCCAATGGTATGAAAAAGCCTTGCAAGCACTGTTGCTCTATCGTGGACAAAATTGATAAAAATTCAGGACATACATGTCTTTTCCAATATACATTCATGCATCTCGTTGGCTACCAAAACTTCACATTCGAGCAATTGAAGTCGTACCATTCCGCTCGAACAGACTCTATCTGTCCAGGCCATCCCGAGATTGAGATTGACGGCATTGAAGTCACCACGGGGCCACTAGGTCAGGGTGTCGGCAACGCTGTCGGACTGGCAATGGCGTCCAAACAGCTCAGCGCGACATACAACAAGCCAGGCTTTCCACTTGTCGACAACATGACGTGGTGCATGATCGGCGATGCTTGCTTGCAGGAAGGCGTTGCTCTGGAGTCTATTCAAGCTGCCGGTCACTGGAAGCTCAACAACCTGGCAATTATCTACGACAACAATCAGATCACTTGTGACGGATCCGTCGACGTGGTGTGCACAGAGGACATCAATGCAAAGATGCGTGCTTGCGACTGGAACGTCATCGATGTTTACCAAGGCGAGTCCAACATTCAAGGCATCACAGAGGCGCTATTCCAAGCACGCGTCAGCGACAGGCCGACATTCATCAACATTCGAACCATCATTGGCATTGGCAGCGCTGTAGCAGGTAAAGCGAAGGCACACGGCGCTGCCTTTGGTGCAGAGGACGTTGGCAACATCAAGCGAGCTTTTGGGATGAACCCCGACGAGCACTACGGTGTTCCAGACACTGTGTATGAGTTCTTCCGCGAGGCCAAGTCTCGCGGCAAGCAATACGAAGCAGGGTGGTCGCAGCTGGTTGAGTCGTACAAGACAAAGTATTCCGAGGAAGGTGCAGAGTTTGAGCTGCGAATGCGCGGGAAAATGCCACTGGACTGGTCTCAGCACATTTTGAAAAAGGAAGATATACCATCGAAGCCCACTTCCACGCGTAAAGCCGCTGGCCTTGTCTGCAATCCCCTGATGGAAAAAATGGTGAATTTCATCGTCGGTACCGCTGATCTGTCGCCATCAGTGAATATGAGCTATCCGAACCAAGTGGATTTCCAGAATGTTCGTATTTCTCATCCAGCATCGCGTTCTTCCTTTCAGGTGATGATCTAACATCTCATCCAGCCTGAATTGCGCACCACCGTCGGGCTCGACGGCAGCTACACCGGCCGCTACATTCACTACGGCATCCGCGAGCACGCCATGGCATCCATCTCAAACGGCCTTGCCGCCTTCAATCCGGGGACCATCCTCCCCATAACCTCGACCTTTCTGATGTTCTACATATACGCCGCACCAGGGATCCGTATGGGCGCGCTCCAGCATCTGCAGCAAATCCACATCGCGACGCACGATTCCATCGGCACGGGCGAAGACGGGCCGACTCATCAGCCCGTGGAACTGGCGGCGTTGTATCGCGCGATGCCGAATCTGCTGTACATGCGACCGTGCGACACGGAGGAAGTGGCGGGCGCATTCATTGTCGCACTGAACGCCACGCGCACTCCCAGCATGCTGTCGCTGTCACGGCAGGATCTGCCACAGTTCCCCTCGCATTCGAGGCGGGATGGCGTCGCCAGGGGCGCATACGTGTTCATTGAATGCGAGGATGCGGATGTCACGCTCATTGGCGTCGGAAGCGAGATGGGCTTCACAGTGCGGACGGTGGATGAGCTCAAACAGACACATGGTATCAAGGCGCGGGTGGTCAGTTTTCCGTGCCAGCGGTTGTTCGATCAGCAGAGTAAAGCATACCGACAGAGCGTGCTTGGGCATCGGACCAAAGCGCCGGTGGTTGTGATTGAGGCGTATGTCGCGTACGGCTGGGAGCGGTATGCAGATGCGAGCATCAGTATGAGCGGATTTGGAAAGAGTTTGCCGGGGTCGGATGCATATAAGTGGTTTGGCTTTGAGCCGAAGGCCATGGCGGAGAAGATTGGCGGGTTTGTGGAGGAGGTCAGAAAGGACGGTATTGAGTCATTGCGAGGAGACTTCAGAGATCTCAATGGGACGCTGGGATATGGCGAGCACTAGACGTGCGTGCGGGGCGTTCCTAATTCTTCGCATCATCCTTCGCATGAGGACTGTAGTGCTCCGATCTAATATACCTCACTACAGCCTCAGTACATGTCTTGCGCACGTATCCGGTATAATATGCCGTGGTGTTAATCACCTAATATAGACATAATAGTCGTAATCAAATTTTCGGAACTGCCTGCCGCTATCGAAGTCACCGAAAGACTACTTGTAACAACCGCTATGCTCTATACTTTAGTTATGCTTATCGAGCCTACTAATGCACTACTCGCGCTACTTAAGGATGATAATCGCGATGTAGCCCAGTCGAGTCTCCCTGTTGTCTTCTTGGAGGTGTATTGGTGCGCCTCTCGAGAAAGGCATCCGAATATGCAGACATTTAAAAGGCATCGTGATGATAGCGTGAGCACCATCACCCGGGAGCTGAAATTACAGATGCAACGAATCTATCTCCTCACGGTGCTGAGCATGGCCTCAAGCTTGGCGGGAACATGAGTGATGGTTTCATGTTATCATTACTGCATATCGTGATTTGACCCAAAAAGAAACACTTCTGACTGCCCCGACCGTATGCTGCTTAATCATTGTGCTGAATATCGACGCAAGATATACGCACATCTCTCCTTTTCATGAGACTTTCATCTCCCGCTCCCTCATCTCACCTTCTGCGTACTCTTTCAACATTATCTCCTCAATCAGTCATGCCCTCGCGCAAGCGGACAATCATCGAGCGCGTCAAGCCAGCGGCGTCGCACATCCCGCGGAATATGGAGTCTTCTTTGTCGAACAAAGCAAGTGGTGTGTCGAGCTCCGCAATCACTCCGGCATCCTATCTACATTTAGCTCGTGTTCTGAATCTGCACAACAGCACGTCAAGGTACTCACCATAACCAGGATCCTGTCATAGAATGCGATCGTAGCGAGACCTGAAGAGTCTCTCGTTAGTTGCCACATTCCAACCATGATCAGAGGAGCTAAACATACGGTGCGCGATACACAACAACGTCGTCTCCGTCATATGGTTCCTGATTGTCTTCTGAATGCTGGCATCCGTTTCTGGATCCACACTCGACGTCGCCTCATCCAGAATGGTCACCCTTGATCGCTTCGCAACAGCACGAGCAAGCGCGAGTAGCTGTCGTTCACCAGCAGAGAAATTGCCACCTTCGTCCGCAATGTGCGCGTCCAGCTGGAACTTCTTGCAGCGCTCGATCAGCGTCGTGGGTGCGTCGGGGCCGGGGAGCAGGTCGCACTTGGCGAGAGCGTCATTGAGCTCGGCGTCGGTGTAGAGGGCCGTGGGATCGAGGTTTTCGCGAACGGTGCCGCTGAAGAGGAGGGCCTCTTGTGGGATGATGGACAGGTGGGTTCTTAAAGTGTCCAAGCCGACCTTGCTGAGGTCGACTCCATCGATCTCGATCTTGCCGTCGGCAAGCTCGACTATGCGCAGAAGCACTTGTGCTAGTGATGACTTGCCGGCTCCTGTACGACCGACGATGCCGATCTTTTCTCCAGCACGAGCTTCGAATGTGAGGCCTTTGAGCACAAGTGGTAATTGTTCTCTGTAGCGCATCTGCACGTTGTCAAACTTTACCACACCGTGCTGCGGCCAGGTGTTTGGAGGATCAGAGGGAAGGGAAGGGGGAGCTTCGGGTGTCAAGTTCCCTGTGTAAGTGACTCGCTCGACGTTATTCATCTGTAGGGCGTTAGTGCGCAGATGAAGTGTGGATGATGCGGACACATACCTCTTGCTCGACTTGAGCGTAAAAATTGACAATCTGACTGAAGGCCTGGGTAGCGGTAAGACCATATGTCAAAGTTACTGTGCTTGTCAGCGGAAATTCCCAGAGAAGAGGGCACAGGTGGAAGTAAGTGGCATTACCTCCTAGTTTTGCCGGGCTGACTGAAGCTGCAAAGCCAACTCCGAACAAACAAATGCCCAGGATAAGGCAGTTCCCCAGAAAGTCCAGTCTGATACCCAACCACCGCTGAATGTAGATAGTCATTGCATACGCACGGCACTCGACATCTGTAGCTGCCTGGAGCTTGTTCCTGAAGTGCTGCTGTTGACGATACGCTCGGATGCTGGGAAGCCCAATCAGCTGTTCCCCGAAGGAAGAATAGATGTAACTGCGCTGATTGGAGTCAATGCGCTTGATCTCTCGGGACGACTGCCTGTAGAAACCTGCCAGGAGGATGTAGATGAAAATGATAGGTATGAAGATTATGCCAAGTAGAGCATATGCGTAAAGGACTAGACCGAGGGTACCGACGACGGAGAGCAACTGTGAAAAAAGCTGATAGACCTGCATGGTCAGGCGATCGTCAATCATCTCGATATCTAGAGGCAATCGTGATCAGTAGATGAACTCGACCCTAAAAGAAGTGTATAACAATCTGGTTCACGTGATCCTGTCGAGGCGAGAATGGCATACCTTTGGACAAACGACTGATGATCCGACCGATAGGCGTTGAGTCATGGTAAAGCACCGGACTCCGCATCACACCTGTGAGAGCTCTCTTGAACAGTGTCAAACTTGCCCGCAGCCCCGAAAGGTACAAATTGTACGATCCAATGAATGTGAACAGCGCCAGTGCAAAGCCGAAGGCGGCATAGATGCCCATGTAATCTCCTTGGTGGAAGCCACGAATCTCATTTCCAGACCAGAATCCCAGGAACAGCGTGTTGCCAACGTTGGCACATTGTGCGAGACAGAGGAAGAAGAGGGTAAAGGCAGGATATCCGTAACTTCCCATAGCCTGACTTGAATTAGCAATTTGTGATGTAGTCATTAATTCAATTCTTTCGCAAACCTTGAAAAAGTTCCCATAGACGGACCAGGACACACTTCCAGTATTGCGCTCTTCGTCCATCATCAGCTTGTATCCACTCCCCTTCTTCTTGCTTGCGATTTTGTTGAGCTCCTTCTCTGCGGGCTCCTCCTCCTCTTCCTTCTCTTCTTCTTTCTCTTGGCCATACTCCTCGAGCAATGTTCGGAATATGCCTTCTGCCTCCTTCAGGTCTGCATATCTGCCTTGCTGCGCGATCTTGCCGTTGTCCACGACGACGATCATATCTGCTAGTGGTGTAGCTTCAAGGTGATGCGTTACCAGTATACGAGTCTTCTTGCCAAGAGCAGCGGGGTTTGTGACACAGTTTTCGAGCAAGTGTGCGGACACATGCGCATCGACTGCAGCGAGCACATCATCCATGATGACAATGTCAGCGTCAAAGTAGACCGCACGGGCCAGGCCAACTCTTGCCTTCTGCCCGCCAGAAAGATTGATGCCTCGTTCTAGAGAAGATTAGCAATGCAGTAGTATCGCTGGCACTGTTACTCACCTCCGATTTCAGTATCTATGCCATCCGCAAGTTGCTGTAAGTCTTGGTTCAATGAGCATGCGAATAGTGTGTCTGCAAGTCTTTGGTAGTCCATCTTGCCAGACCCAAAGCAAATGTTCTGCTGTAGGGTGGCATTCATGACCCAGGGCTGTTGTGACACGTAGCTTAAACTTCCACCAAACTGAATGTCTCCTGCTGTCTGCCTCATCTCGCCAATCAAAGCCTGGAGCAAACTTGACTTGCCACTGCCGATACGGCCGACAACCACGGTCAAGGAGCCTCTGGGGATAGCAAGGTCAACGCCAGTGAGAGTGAACGGTTTTTCCTTCTTGTCGTCTTCTTTCCCAAGCTCTTCCACGACCGGTAGGAGACCCTTCTTCCTGCGCTCGCGAGCCTCCTTGATCTTCTTCTCACGCGCGACTTTCTCCGCCTTCTCGGCTTTGCGATCACGACCTCTCTTTTGCTTAGCGGCATCGAACTTCGGCACACCAGCAGTCTCGAAAGTGAAGTCGCCATTAATTCGCACAGCCCATTCGGCTTTCTCGTCAATCATGAGCTCATGGGGTAGCTCCTCTGCCAGTAAGCATTGGGAAATGCGAATGATAGCAATGTGGAAATCTGACACGGCAGTGAACGCCAATGGTAAGATGCGCATGGGTGCTTGGATGAGGGCGAAGACCTGCAAGGCTGAGAAAATGGTTGCAGCGTTGAGCGTGTGGCCAGACAAACCATACGTTACGAATGTGAGGACAGCTGCCATCGTGGGCAAAAAGGTCATCGTCGATATCATCATAGCTCTGTGCCTGACGTTAGACTTAAGTCGCTCGATCTCTTGATTGCGGTATGTCATAACACGCTTGATAAAATAAGATTCGTATGCGTAGAGCTTGATCTGGCGAATGGAATTGAGAATCTCGCTGAGAAGTCGCACGCGGAGATCCACTGTCGCCATCTGCTTGCGTCTCGAGGCGATCAGGCCTCTGAACAGGAATCCCATCAAAGGTGTTGAAGATAGCAGTACGAAAATGCCAACCAATGCGCTGTAGCCAAGGTAGTATATCAGAAGGGCCATACCAACGAGGATGGAAATTGGCTCCACAAAGATTTCTATCAACATTGGGGAGACAAAGTCGGCAAACGATGTATCACCGCTCACTGATGTTGTCATTCGACCGTTGGTGAACTCCAGTCTAGCCTTGGGAGACAGGCGCAACGATTTCCTGGATATTTGGTCGATTAGGCATGCCCTCATCTGCCACCCGCAGCCCATTGAGTGCGCCATGTAATGGTTGTTGCACAAACTAGCAATTTCTTGCATGGCTGCCAAAGCGATAGCCAAACCTATCCCTTTCCCAATACTCTCCGGCGGTGGGCTAAGAGCCCTCTGCGCAGGATTGAGCTGCGAGTATGCATGTTTGGTAGTAATCCAGAGAATCAACTGCTTTGTCACCAGCGATGAAAGTGTGGTGATGAGTGACGCGACGATTTTACAGGCCATGGCGAGCAACATTCGGACTCTCATGGTTTGAAGAAGAGCAATGGTGAGACTCTGATCGTAGAGCTTGGCTTTCCCGGTCTCATCCTCCTCCAGCACGTATCGACCTGCAGCTATCTTGACAGCTTTGCTGTATCCAGTGAAAGGCAATTTTCGGGATAGCCATCCGAAGTCTTCCAGTGCTTTGCCTTGCACTTTCGTCTTTGGGGAGATCTTGGGCTCCGCAGGAGGGATTGGCTGCGAATTGTGTGATGCTAGAGACAACGATCTTTCGACTGTGGGCATCTCGACAGCGAGGTTGACCTGTCCTAGTTCTGGTGCCATATCTTGCAACGCCTCCTGCTCAGCCTCCTCTTTCTCCATGACCTCGACATTCTTTTTAGCCGAAGCGTACTCTACCCCGATGGGCGAGATATCTGGAACTCTTTGCTTCTCGTCGGAGATGCCGGTATGTCCTGATTGAGGGGTTCCGCTGCCACTTGTGCCCTTGAGCTTCTCGTCCTCGAGGCTATCTTTGCTGTCCCGTGATGAAGTGGCTGTCTTCTTTCCCGTGAACTTCCCAGGTCTCCGACTTGGTGGACATCTTGCGAAGAAGTTTGCTTCCAGCCGATCGGATATGCTGCTCGTCAACCGGGCATCGTCCATGCGCCATATGTCATTCGCTTCGAGAGGGCGGCCAAATCCAGTCTGTGAGGAGGATTTGTTAGCAAGACAGGCATCACCAGGAGAAGACGCAAGACGTACCAGCAGCAAAGGCGTGATCCAGCCGAACGTGAGAGCACTCCACCATCCTGCTGTCGCCTGAGGTATCGTCTCAAACTCACGATCAGTCGGAGGTTGTGGTTTGGGGTGGAGGAAGGGTATGCCCATTTCGGCAAGTGGCGACGATCGACGGAAATACTTGGCGAACGTAGGCTACTTCAAAGTTTCAAGCATGCGCAACAAAGCGGTGACACAGTGGAAAGGCTTGTCGATGCTTGACAGATTGAGAGAGACTAAGTAACGTTTCGATGCTGCCATCGCGCTCTACTTAGCGATCCCAGTGGTCTTGGCGTCGTCGTCGGCATGTTGACTGCGGAGTAGGAGGCGCGTCCGCAACTGCCTGTTTCGAAGATGTAAAACGTCACCGCGCGATAAGACAAATAGATCCGGGCCCGAGGTGGCATTTCGTGTTCACAAAAATCGTCAAAATGCTGAACAATGCCAAGCAGCAACTGTCATTGTGGCATGTTGTATATTTTTGTGTGCTCAGGTTAGGGATGATGGAGAGGTGAGATGATCAGCCTGAAGAAGCAGAGAAACATGCACACACACACACAATGTGCAAATAGGGTAGCATCCCGGAACAGCCTGGGCGCCACTGGTGGGCAGACGACCTTTTTGAACAGTCGCAGCGTAAGATCGCTCCTCAGCAGTATGCAAATACGGAAACGAAAAGTACGGATGCTTGAAACGCTATGAAATGTTCCCCTCGATCTTGACGTCGAATTTGATGCTTGAGTTCTTTGGACTGATGCAGCTGACTGTGTTGGTTGAGTTTGTTGACTTGACTGAGAAGGTGGTGCTTGAGCAGGTTGAGAAACCCATGGATATTGAGTATATTGAGAAGACCGCGGGTAAGGAGCATTTGTGGTATGATAAGAAGGGCGCGAGAGCTCCGGTCTGTGAACATAAGGTGTCCTTGTTCGTTCTTGCGGAGTTGGTGTATCGGTCGTCCAGTTATCAGATACAGGTGCTGAATTCTGAGAAGCACGATTCGAAGAAGCTTCAAGGACATCTAGTAGACTTTGAAGGTCAGCATGTGCATTACATTCTCATGCGTACAATCGGCAAGATGTGCTCTAGGTTATGATATGTTATCCCTGTCCCAGAGTGACATCTCCTGAGGGGGAAGTGGCAATGCCCTGCGTAAGGTGAAGTGAATCGTACTTAACGCGCTTCGGAGCTGGCTCGTCAAGAAGAACAACATCCTGCTTCCGCTTGCTTGAGGAGGAGAACCAGGAGAGAACGGCTTGCATAATGGCAGAAGAGAAACCACAGCGCCTTGGAATCGAAGACCGCCACTCGTCCAGCCTGAATACAATGGTGAGGTGAAGTCAAAGGGAGGGAAGATGGAAGTGGAGAGGATGTAAAGTGCGCAAGGCAACAGCCGAGTCATGAGTTCAGGGTTCAACGCCGGCCCGATTTTGTCTCAGACTTCCAAACATGCCTGAAACAAGAAGTCGCGAAGTGTGGCGGAATATACTGTACACTGCTCGACTTACATCCAAGAGAACCAACGTCCAATCCTCCCAAATCCCTTGAAATGGATCGAGCTTGGATCATGCGTGTCATTCCCGTACACCCCACCACCATATTCCAGATATCCCTTGACATGTTCATAAGGATGTGCCATGACGTTACTAGAGTTGCCCATAACCCAGACCGTCTGCATTCCCATGACCATGTGCTGCAGAATGTGACAATGAATCCTGACGAGCAATGTTAGTCAGTTTTCATCAATCAGATCTATACCTGCTTACATCCACACTCCAGGCTCGGTGACCCGCAACCGCCAAGCGCGCCAACCCATATCAACGCCAGGAGTCGTGTGCTCAGTATACTTGTACAGCATCGTCGTATCCCGCTTCGCAAGGGACAGTCCCGCAATCAACGCTTCATTAGCTTCCGCATCATAAGTGCCGTTGCCAGAACCGAGATCATAAAAGTGCGCACCATGAGCATGAAAAGGATGAACGTCCACGCTGCCAACATCAGAGCCCGTGTTCTGAATCACAATCTCAATGACTTCGCCCAATGCTGCTGGGAAGGCACGAGTGACGGGGTCGATCCCTTCGTGCGCAAGAGCACGTTCGAGGGAAGGAAACTCGACGCCGTCATCTCGGTACAATGACACGAGGTATGGCTCTGTGGGGAATGACTCGGCCCAGGGAAGTTTATCTTGTGCCCATGTCACACTGCCGGAGCCGATGATCTGGTGTGTGCGGATGATGACTCGACGCGTGACGTCGGTTGATAGTGGAAACGATGGATCTGGGGTCAAGGACAGGAGCTGACGATCAAGCCAGCCAAGCGTTGTCGGTGGTAAGGTCAAGACGGGCGACTGCGGTGATTGCGATCCCGGAGCAATGTGTGATGCGGAAACAGGTTGGGGATCGCGCTTAGACGCGGCATACTGATACTCAAGTACTGCGTACGACCGGATGAGTTTGGGCCGGTCACGAGTTTCGAGCTGCATGACGAAGCGACTTTGCGACAATACTTCGCTTCGAGGCTTTGTTTCCAGAAGGACGCTAAAGCGCTGTCCACTCCCAATCTGGAGATGCGATATGTTGACAGGCTGTGTGTAATCTCCATCAGCTTCGATGAGAATCATTTGCTCGTGACCCTCGAATGCCAGACTGACAAAAGAAAGAGCAGTGGCGCCGATGAAACGCAGTCGATAGACCTTGTCGGGCTCAACGACAATGTGAGCAAGCTCACAATCACCAGAGGTTGGATTCCCTTCGAGATGTCCCTTGCCATTAACGAGAAGGTTCCTAGGCTCTCCACTCCATTGGAAAGGATTTCCAGTCAACCCTTCTTCGATGACTGCGTCAGTCTTTTCGTAAACATCTCCAAGCGCAATGGTCCGCTCTTCATCATACTCATAAGGTATGGGACCGGCGTCATCCACAATCAGAGGTCCAGCTGCAGTAACTGCTTGAAATCCAATGTGTGAATGGTACATGTAAGTTCCTTGAATTGGAGATGTCAGCTAGGCATTGTCATGTCATGGGATAGACGAGGAGCACAAACCTGCATGACCCTTTTCGATCTCGAGTTCGTAATCGAAGTAGTGCAGTGGAGGGATTGGCCACTGTGAAGCACCTGGTGTCCCGTCACTGAATGGCGCGACTGCCATTGACAGACCATGCCTATTTTGATTAGCTTTGCCCACGTCACGCACATTCGCCACTTTCGACTTGCCAATGCTACGAGCTCAATCAGTCTGGGAAGATTCCACAAACACGTTATTCAACATACCATCGTGAGATTCTGCCCAGCCATGTCATTGAAGACCCTGATCCAGTAGATCTTACCCTCCGTCAGCCGTATCTCAGGCCCAGGAGTCGTGCCATTGATCAGGATGACATGATCTTTCGTGATACATGACTGCGTAACTTCAGCTTCTGTCACGCGAAGAACAAAGTCTGGGTTGAACGATGCATCATGCAGTATCGGCTTCAGCAGCTGCTCAGTATCAGCTCACATCCTTCACACTTTATTGCACGGCAAAGCTCACATGAACAATCGGCTCTTCTGCTCCCTTGAGGCGCGTCACGAATTCGGAGATGGAGCTGCTGTTGAGATTTGCACCGGTCAGCCACGCTGTGAGCGCTAGAAATCCCAGAGGCAAACTCCACAGCAGGAACTTGGGAAAGGTGAAGAATGTAGATACGACGACAGGTTTCGCCATGATGTCTTTAGTGTTGATGTCTTGGCAGATCACGGGACGATCGTTGCCTCACAGAGTTGACCGATTTTCAGGGTCGTGAAATAAAGTTGGCAGTTGGATCAACACGAATCTTGGATCGGTAGTCAGATACAGTAAGCTGTGATATCATTGTAGGCGGTCTCAGTGCGGTTTCAGGATGTGGCGACGGCGACATCTACCTAAGTGGGCAGAGACCGATTGATCAACGAATGCTAGAGGCAAGATGCTTGATCTTCATGATGATCATGACTTGTGATCAGGATATTCTCCTATGTAGAGAAGCTCCTGCTGAGAGCTATTTGAAATGCATTACGCATCAGCGTCAGTACATTCTGCCATACTTTCTGCCTCTCCTCAATCCCAACCGTTATCCAGGAGACCCATACTGCTAACCAAGACCGAACCCCCACCATCATCACAACATCACAGATGCATTGCTCCAAGCTCACGTTCCAACTCATCTGCCCTCCGCGTACCCTGGACAGCCATATGATCTGTTCCGTCAATGGGTGCACCACATTCTGGACAACGGGCAGTCTGCATCGGCATTCCACATTCGCCAATGCTGAAGGGATGCCCATTCTCGCAGGTATATCAGTGACCTGTGCCTCTAAACTCACTTGCCATGGCTCTGAGTATAGCCTGACGTTCCTCATTAGTGACTTCAGAAACGAAGAAACCGCGCAAAGCTTGTTCGGCCGGCTCAATCTCAGAGACTTGACCCTTGCACTGTCCGGGGAACGCTTCACAGAGTCGACGGGCTTCACTCAGATGCTGGTGCCCATCTTGGCGGCTTTGCTCGCGAATCTGCTCAACGGGAGCACTGTCGACAATGTTATCATCTGCGAGATTGGCAGCATCCTCCGACATCGAGTGCGCCACCGATAGTTCCAGAGCGAGGTAGCGTGCAAACAGTATGTGTCCTTCAGCCTGTTGTGCTGGCATCTTGGCTTGCTGCGCAACGTCGACAAGCTTGAGGCAATCATCGCGATTGACAGTGAAGTTGACCGTAAGTTTCGGACCAGTAGCTGCCATAGCTTGCTTCGTGTTTTGCTTGACGGTGATGAACTTGCCGAGCAGAGCAAGATCGAAGCGTAGCATCAGAGCTGCAGCACGAACCGATTGGGTCATCTGAACGGTCTGCATCTCCTGTGGCATGTTCGCAGGAGCTACCTTCTTGCGCCTCAGAGCATCCTCAACCAAGGTACGTACACGATGGTATGGTTGCTCCTCTTTTCGAACATTCTCGACGTGGCGTGCGATCTTGCGACGCAGAGACATAGCTGCCTTGAGAATCTTCGAGAACATTTGACAGTGGTTGATGGTATTGAACTGGCTCAAGCTCGAACCTTTCAGCTGAACGGGGCTTTGCACAGAGACCTCAATCGTGGCGTCTAGGAAGCTCTCCTGAACTCGAACGAACTCAGCTTCGTGCAAGAGGTAGCCATGTGAGGACCAAACGATGAAACGCTTCGAGCTCTCATCGAGTACAGCACGCCGGATGATACGAGAGTAACGTTGAATGTTGCGCAAACCAGCTCGACAGCTTGGACAAGTCTTCATGTCCTTTTCCGCAGAGAAGGCAATCGACGCGTTGACAACAGAAGTGGTTTCGTTCCCCTCTCCGAAGGTGTAGTATTTAGTCATGTCCATGAAACCATCGAGACTGCTCACGGTGATGACATGCCCGCAATTCGGCACAATGATGGGATCAATGTCAAGATCGATGTCGCCGTAGCTCTCGAGCATCACATAGTCCGCCTGAAGGTTGCGGACCTCGTCTGTGCAACAGGTCTGACAGAACTTGACTTCTGGACAGATCTCATTGCAGAGCGAGGGACATTGGTGACCACAAGAGAGTTTCTTGCCACATCGCTCTGGGCATGGCAGGATGTCGCATGGGACGCTGCAAGGCATCTGACAGTTGCCATGACCGTGCTCGCAGACGTCGCGTGTGATGCATGGTTCGCTACACGGTGTGCAAGGCTCATGACAGCGTTTCTTGCATGCTGTGTTGCATTAGCAGAGGAGAAGAGCTCAGATCCTCGAAGACCTACCTGAATGGGCGCAAGCTTCCTCACATGGTGCTGTGCACAGCCCGCAGGGTTTGTCGCCGTGACAGACCGATTTGCAGACATGCGTACACGTGGTGAAAGGACGCTGACAGACTTCGGCACAAGGACGATGCTTGACAACGATGCTCCCATCCTCGAGCACTGAACGGCACTCATAGCATACATTCTTGCAGGTATGGCCACAGGGTAAAGACAGGCCACAGACCGCACCGCATGCGACTTGCTCCAGTTCCTTTGTCTGGGAGCACTTGACTGGCACGGTGTGTCCACACGCGCCGGTATGCTGAAGTGGTGTATCGCACGGGGCGTCATCGAGGTTCTTTGTTTCGAAACACTTCAGATCCTGGACCTGTCCACTTTGTCAGCATGATCACGATGTTCCGATACAATCACAGGACTTGAACATCGGGCGAGGGCCGTAGGGGTTCTGCGCAGACTTATGTCCTGGTACAGCATAGTCAACTTACATGTCCACATGGCAGCTCAACGTCTGGGACCTCGACCGTACACTTCTTAACGCACTTCTCGAAACACGGCAGAGGACAAGCATGCTCATCACATCCACTGACAGCCTTCTGACAAGGCTCCAAGCATTCCGTCGCGCTGTGCAGATGAGGAGCATGACAGCACTTCAGACAGCGATGACCGCACGCTTCGAGTCGCCGAGAGCATAATTCGTTGCAGCCGCCTTCTGGCGAGAGCGTGACAAAGTCGTCGACTTCTGCGACAGGAATCACCTTTTCAGGGTGCCGGACACAACAGAGCTCCAGCTGCGGACCGATGTTGTCGTCTTCCATGAGCAGTGTGATAACCTTCTCCCACATGGGTACGGTCCTGGCGGTTTCTGAGTTACCCAGTATGTATTGCCCATGCTTGGCACGCGATAGCAGGACGTTGATTCGGTTTGACGTTCGCAGGAAGCCCACTTTGTTGGCTGCGTTGCTCCTCACAAGTGAAATGATCACGACTTTGGCCTCCTCGCCCTGGAAGTTGTCTACTGTCGACAGTCTCAAAGCTTTGAGTAGTGAAGTCTTGCTCAACCGCAAAGGTTCCAGCTCTAAGCCCTCGTTCTCTAGGTCTCCTATGTCACGCTCGCTTATCGTGACAGCAAACACACTGCCAAGCGCTTGCCTGAGCTTGCGAAGTTGACCGAGGTACGGTGTCAGGATCGCAATCTCGTCACTTTCATACACACCTTGTGAGATCAAGTGCTTCGCAAGAGCCACGGTCATGCCGACCTCGTAAGTGTTTGAGTGTGAGGTGGCCATGATCTGGTCTTCGTCAGACTCATCTTCGTGGTGTCGATGGTCAAGCCAGAACAGCCGCTTTCGCATCCCGGAGACAGGAGGGTACTCTGCAACCGGACCACAGTCTTTCAGTTGGGGATACAAAGTTGATCTGATCAATGAAGAGATAGATGGATGCATGCGACGTTGGTTTTCGAGGGTGCTGAAAGGTAGCTTGGGAAGACCATCGGAGTGAGGTGGCAGCACCAGACGCTCGAACAACGACATATCGAAGCTGTATCGCTTGCCGGCATGGTTCTCGGAACTAAGATCCCAGGATGCGATGTGTGGACGAAGCTGCTGGTGGTCTCCAATGAGTAGCAAATGCTCAATAGAGGGAAGCAACGTGATCAAAGTATGAGCTTCAAGAACCTCGCTTGCTTCCTCACAGATGAGCACTTTCGAGTTGAGCCGACTTAGCAGGTCCGTGATGCGTGCCAAGCCAGAAGTAGTCACTCCGATTATGTGACTCTGTTGCAAGGCTCTCAAGTCAGTCTCTTTCCGGATGTCCTCCATCGTACGGCGCGCGCGCAAGAAGTGACCTAGAACAACAACGATTTGATGGCGCAGTTGGTCCTTTGAAGCTGAGATCCAAGCCTGATACAATTTGCGTCTTTCAGGTATGGTCATGTCCTTCAGAGACTCACGATAGAGGACCTGGATAGGCCGTGAAGGCCGCACTCCTGATCCTTGGGGGCGAAAGCGTTTCCCGGTCAACCAGGCTTACAAGCCACTCACACGGGTATGAGTGACTTCTTGCCATCCGTCTTCGTCCTGGAGTGCGCCGTTCTTGGAAAAGCCCGCAGCGTGGCGTGGATGATTGACTTCCAGAAACTTCATGATACTCTCCGGGGCGTGTGCCGTACGAAGAAGTTCTGTCAATGTGTTGAGCTAATTGAGATGCTCGTCCATTTGAGTATGGCTCTGCCACAGCTTGTGCTTTTCTGCTTTGGTGGATTCCATATTGCGAACGATATTTCTCAGGTTCACAGCTGCCAGAGCCTCCTCTTTGCTGCGGGAGGCTAGGTGGACGATCTGCTCGACTCGATGCTCGACCAAGCTCATGAGCAACTGGTCCAGGGCATGATTGGTGTAGCAGACACAAATGATAGGTTCCATGTGAGCGAGATCTCTCTTTTCAAGGAGAACTTTGATGAGATCATGGTTTCGATGATGGCAGAGTAGACAATCTGGTCTCCCGGCGCTGTATCAGTGATGTTCTGGTTGTTTATTGTGGGGTCGATGCCCCAAAAGCGCTGGTCAGAGCACTGTAGGCCAGGCCCATTAGGCCGGAGGTGGTGCTGTCGCCTTCCCAGTATGCTTTGCTGACAAGTGCGACGGTCTGATTGGTTACGTGGATGCCACCGATGGTGACGTCGGTGTAGCCCAAATTGCAGGTGAGGAATTCGCCGTCGCCTGGGGGGAGCTAGTCAGTGGATGTACCTTATTAGACGGATGTGTGAGAAGGTGTGCAGGGAAAACCACCACAGCATACCATACGAGATGTTAAAGTTTTCGCCTACAATCTTGCCAACTTTGAACGTGCCGTTGTACACCGGACCAAACGAGCAAGTTGCCTCTGGCTGATTTTTACCCTTAACATTGACACACTGAAAGCCCTTCTGTGCAAGCCAGGTATCAGAGCTTCCAGTGCTGCGGATCTTGTCAGCCTTGTTACTACCACATCACATTGTTTCGACCGGACTTACTCTAGAATCATGAAAACCTCTTCTCCGCCAAAGTAACCTTTGCAGCCCATTCTTCCTCAACATCGAGATCACGCGGGAGTTGGTGGCCGCATCTCTCGAGGCGGGCGGCGGCGCCTGTGTTAAGACTGTTGTTGGAGGTCTTGACGGAGGTGACCTCTAAGTAGTTATTCGTCGCCGCGAGCTGGTAGGTGGAGGGAGCTTGGCGAGGCGTCAATAGTACCGCAGAGCTAAGTCTGAGGACGGAGAGGACTGGCACGGCAATACTAGGATAGAAGGCATGATGGGAGACCGGGAAGGTAAGGACGTGATTGGAGGATGTCTTAGTGTAAAGATACTGTGCGGAGAGTGTCAACGGAGGGAGGAGTGAAGATATGCCAAGAGGAGAGGTTCGTGCAGTTTATATGCAGGCCGCGGCCTCCAGCTGCTCGCCGCGGCCAGCTCGTGCCTCCATAGCGTGTGTCATCGAATCTCCGTTGAAGATAAGCATTTTTAAGCCTTTTCGCGCGTGCCACTTGGCCAGAGGAGGCAGTTGTGGGAGCCTGTCGTCCGATCTGCAACAATGCCGGTTTAGGAAGGTCTTTCTCCACAACGACAATATGAGATTTAATCAATATCATTGCAGGAGACTGCAAATCTCATGCTTAGCTCGCACACGGACGAGATCGGTCGGGGTGAATGTGGACTTGTAACAGACCTGAAACGCTGAACTTGTCAAGTCAGGGAGATGCGACATGGCGAAGCAGACTCGTGAGACCGTGGTACCCTAAGCCTCAATCCTGAATCGATCACTTTCGGCGTTGGCCTCTACAGAGCTGGTGTCTTTTGATAGACACCGTTTGTGTCATTTTGAGACGGAGGGAGTGGAACTAGAAGACGGGCAAGAACCATGTGTAGAGATGTACAGAAACAGACAATGATCAATCACATTGCGTACAGTTTGAGGAAGAAGACGATTCTTGAGTGACGACATGCAGTTCTTCACAAAAACTAGCTGCACCCTCTCTCCACTTCATACCCTTTCCCTTTTCCTTTCCCTGTCCCTTCCCTGCCGTCTTCCTTCGCGTTCCACACTCATGCAAGCAAGTTATTCACAAACGCCACAGCCTGGCTACCATACTCCGCCGCATACCCACTGTGCGTAGCAGCATTGTTGCCATTGCAGCAGTACGGGTCAGCCGCATCACAGTACGACTGAATCTTGCTGTTGTAGTTCCCGCAGTATTGGCCAGCTGGGCGTGAGGATAACTGTGGGGCTTCACGTCAGCAGATGCTCCACGAAGGCAAGTGGGCAGGCATGAAAACCATCAGAAACCTGGATAAACACTTACTCAACCAGCCTTGCAAGTGCCCACATCATATGGCGCGCCGGCCTCGAAACGCGGGTCGCCCATGAAAATGGCGGCTTTGATGTTGTAGCTGGCGATTGAGCCTGTGCTGGAGACGCCCTGTTTTGGGTCGCCGTTTCCACCTATATCGAAATAATCAGCACGATGATTCCCGAGCATGGTGGAAGTGTAGGGGCTCACAGAGGACAGTATCGATGATCTCGGCTCCCTACTCGGACTGTCAGCGCCGTGCCGTTATCCTTCCACTCTACTCTCCTTCTACAGTGATAGCACTAACCTGACTATACCCCACCAGCACAATTTCAGCACTGGGGCACGTCTTCGCAAAGTTGCTCACAGCCGTGACGACAGCAGCCGTGCCCTGCGCTACACTCTGACTATAGCTGATACCACCGCACGCCGAGCCACCGCCACACGCAGGATACACGATGGCTTCGGAGGTGGCGCCGGCGTGGTCGGCGAGGATGCTGTTGACGACGCTTTGTGTGGAGCCGTAGCCGGGAGGGGCGGTGGTTTCGCGGGCGGCGAAGATGTGGATGGGTGGGCAGGAGGCGCGTTCTGAGAGGTCGAGAGGGGCGGCGCGGGCGAGAAGAGGGAGGGTAAGGAAGGAGAGGGCGGTGGTGGTTCGCATGTTGGTGTGGTTGGAGGGATCAGGTGGTTGTGGTGTATCCGAGGCTTGAGTTGGAGAGATGATTTGGATTAATATTGTAAAAAAAAGCCGGGACGAAGCACAGTATATTATACTTGGACTGATCCCACAGACCTTAGAACATCGTGACGAGTAGTTTGGGATGTGAAGGCCCTAGTAATTGATTACACGCTTGCGACAACATGCTGTTTCACCATAGCGAAGTTGGTTTCGTGCAGGGAACCATGCTCTGCATCAGTAATACAACGGTCGTCTGACCTTGACGGAGTGCTGCACCGGCTATAATCCGATGATGAAAAGCGTAATAACGCTTATTCCCAATACTTGGCGATATCACACTGTCGAGCTCAGGGAGCCATCGTGAGCTTGATTGTTGGCGTTGACGATATGCCCTCGTGTCTGGACTTGGCGAAAGAGGGGAACCTTGCTGGATGTGCTATTCAGCCAGATGAGGGAGATGTGATTGCAAGTCTGTGGCTCATCTAATGCTTGAAGCTCTGAGTTTCTCGAAATGACGCTAGTGACTGTCATAAGGCTAAGCGAAGCGAGGCCAAATCTGCAAGGTCTATTGACGTTGAGCTCTGGCCGGACAACCTACACACCCTGCTTGCCCTACAACGTGTGTCCTGGCCTGGACGTTGAAGATTGCAAGCTCCTAGCAGCATTATCTGATGTGTCTTCTGTCATGAAAGCTTCGTTGGTTGATGTCGAGGGAGCTCCAAGCTACAGTAGACCTGCGTCCATGTTTCTGCAAGGCTTGTTTCAAGATCCTCAGGTGCGGGGAAGTGCGGGGGACGGGTAGATCAGGAGATCATCCGGTACTGGTACCTGAGACGCGCTTAATTGTCGCCACGTGCGGCTGCCAAGTTCGTTACGATGTCTAGCTCGCTTGGCTCATGTGGACTGTTCAACCCTGTATAGACGCCTTTTGCCGGAGCCATTTATTTTGACTACTGCACTACTATGACTGGACAGAGCTTTCGAGCTATGCTAGCAGTCTCCTTCCAGGCCTTTATCCATGCTGAACGATGAAGGCCAAAGTCTCGCACTTGCTGTAGCCTTGCTTTTCAGCTGGAAGCACCCATACAAGCTCGACATTGCACCATGACTGCTGACTGTCCCGCCAGTAAAGCTCGAGAGTCCTTCCGACATGAGTAGACCACCTCCCACTTAGATATGGCCATTGCCAGAGCATCTGCTTCTTCAGCCTCAATTTCATTCACTGCCCGTCCCTCCACATTCACCATCATCGCGGCTATGCTGCTTGCTGACCTTGGCTGCCTTTTTGGCAAAGTCTACCGCCCTGCCAGCCCCTCGACGCCAGCCAAGCTTTTTCTTGCGGCGGTACGCTGCTCCCGTCCTCAATACTCCCGCTAGAAACAAGAGCATGGCTTACTTCGGCACTGCTATTGCCATTCCTGGATCTGAGACTTCGGATAATGAGTGCATGACTATCTTGAACGATACTAGTGCCATGCAGTCTCGGCATCACGTAACACGCGCCACCAACTGTTGCTGGTTTGGCTTTGGTGGGAATCTAGAACCTGAATGAGGGCAGCGACTAGAGCGTGATCTTTGCCTCTATTCTATCTACGCTGTAGTTGCTCGTGGCCTACTTTTGTCCAGCCGTGGCAACTCAGTCACACTCGACCCACCTTTTAGTGATACGTAAACCTCCTCCATCCTTTGCACAAAGCCATCTCTTCTCTCCTGTATATTCCTCGCTGAGACCTCTTCAGCCAAGATGTCTGTCTTTTGCTGCTCCTCTCCCTGCTCCACCTGATACACCTTCAGCACTGCCTTCTTCAAATCCTCCATACTCGCGAACTCCTTGCGCCAACACCGCTGAATCACCTCAACCAAAACCAGTCCAGCTGTGCTTGGAAACACCACGTTCGAGGCATTTTCCACCTCATCCAGCTCCTCCGCATGCCCGCCATTCATAATGTCGTACAGCGTCCAGCCATACGCATACGCCTCCGACTGCGGTCCACTTTTACCCCAACCAACAGTGTAGACGCCACAGCCAGTTCGCAGGTACGAGCCCACTTTGTCGCAGGAGCCAAAGTCGGATAGGATCGCATTGTCGTGCACATCCAGGAGCACGTTCGCAGGCTTGAGGTCTCCGTGGAAGTAGCCCTGCCGCTCCAGCCAGCCAAGCGAGTGAGCAATCTGTTTCGCCCACCGCAATTGCAGCTCTTTCGACACCGCAGCTCTCATGCATCGAGGCGCGTCATCAAGGCGACTCTGTATCGAGCCCTCCATCCGCGGAAGAAACACACCCTCCACTACAGCAAGATGCGGTTGTATCACGTTCAAACACGCGTCCTTCTGCAGCGCTGCTGCCAGCAGATCCAGCATCTTACCTTCATGCTGCACGGCGAGTTTGCGATTCACCTCGATGCTGTGATATCGTGCCCCTTCGCTTCCTTTCAGACTCGTGAGCATGGATGTGCTGGAGGGAACGGGGCCGAACTTCCATGTGAATGACGCTGGGTGCGTTGGTGTGCTGAGGTCTGCGAGTTCGCATGCGTCGAGAACGCGGTAGCTGGGGGCGAACTTGAAGACAATTCCGGGGTGGACGTCGAGGATGTAGAGGCCTTCGTAGTCGGCGTGGATGATGGAGGGGTCTGTCAAGGGCGGAGCATCGAAGGCGTGGGAGAGGGAGGCGGAGATGGAGGAGAAGGGCGCGGTATGGATGTAGCCGAGGTCGATGTAGGCTTCTGACGTGACACGCGTGAGGGATGCCATGATGCTGGATTGTTAGGGTTGCTGGGGTAGCAATTGTAGTAGAATTGACATATACGACTGCGGTCCAGCACGGTGTATACAGTGTGAGAAGAGAATGAGATGAAAAGAGGGGAACCGAAGTAAGGAACGAATGAAAGGGTAAGTACACTGCAGGTACCGGTACTGCCTCGATGATGTAGTAGACGGACGAGGTAGCAAAAAATCTCTCAGTCTTGTAGATCCAGTACATACATACACAGCGGGCAGCAATCCCGGCGCGGGCTGACGGCAGTATATATACAATGCTTCCTCACTGCCACACGTGTCCAAAAAGCCTGCCAACAAATACATCACAACGGTAGAATCACGAGTGTGCGCAGTGGATCTTCTGTCTTTGTGGCGTGACAAGTCCTTCGGCAAGCATGGTGGCGCGTATGCCTGCAAAAGCGCGAGACATTGTGGTTGGTCGTGAGGCAATTTCGAAACAGTGGTGCAGTTTCAAAGCCCCACTGCTATCGTGAAATCGTGAAATGCCGCGTTGGATAGGCTACGATGCGTTGTGATAACGATAGCAGAAGACGCCCCATGCGTCATGTGCATGGCAACGTCAACAAAGCTGAGACGACGACAGCAGGGCGGTAACAAAGAGTCTAGGATCGTGATGCTTTGTATACAATGGCACGACCTTGAGGTCTCTGTGGTCAACAGACTGCGAGGCTGTGAATTAGCATCAGCAGCTGCGTCGCATTCTTGTAATGTCGGCATACCCAGCTGACGACCTTTGTTCACGTAATTCGGAGCAATTTCCATCCGTCTCTGCGCAAAGTGCACAGGAACAAGCAGGACGAAGTACGTTGATGCTGTGGCTCACTCCGACATGTCCAAAACATAAGACGAAGACAGCAGAGACAAGACACTGGGCTGTTGGGACAGGATTTGAATTATACGCAGAACTAACAGATGAGAAATGGCATTACGCGTTTAACTCGCTCCAGCCTTCATCACAAAGTCGGCATCCGCTTCAACTCGTTGACGAGATATGCCAGTCCTTGAGCAGCTTCTTGTAACTGCTCCCGCGCAGCTTCTTGCACTACCTCCTCTGCGTCAGTCCCGCTTCGATATTCCAAGCAGCGCTTGATAATCTTTACGAAAGTCCTCGGATGTGGCGCAGTCTCAAAGTCGTTCTGGTCCCAGCCCTGGGCAGTTTGAATGCTGTTTCACGAACAACGCCCTCGTCGGAGGTGTATACAATCTGTTTCCCGGTGCAGATCATGTAGAACATCAATCCGAAGAGCTTGACCAGTATATCTGCAGGCAACTCGGTGCGTCTTGATGTACGTTGGCCAATATTGAAATACCAGCACATTTCCTGTTCCAGTGGGTTTTGCTTCGCGAAAAAGCTCTGCGGTCGTTCTTTACAAGTATGGTATTTGATGTCTGCCAATGAGGGCCAGTACCGCAGATGGTAGATAACGTCCCCAACTTGCACATATCCAAGGACCAATTTGTATGCAATTTGTACGCGTGACAACTCCGTGACAGACTTCCACTGCTGATGCTGGATCAGGTCCAGGAGTGTTTCTGGGACCCTGGACCATATACCATCGCGAGTATCCTCGTGCAGATAGTACGAGTTGTACTGATTTTCTTCGCTGTTCGCACTAGGTCGATGACAGATGAATCCCCATGTGAAGATCTCGCTTGCATATGATGGCGCAGGTTTCCCCACACTCAATAGTTCGGCTGCCGGGTCGTGAGGTGCTTCGTCTGTTAGCAAAGATTCGACAAACAGTTTAGTAGCCGTGTTGGTGAAGGTGTTGTCGGTAGTATTGGTGCTGGCATCCCTCGAAGTCGATTGTGATGTACCGTCCTGGATTGCCAATCGAGACACTTGAGGAAGCTCTATCGGGGCAGATTTATAGAGCTCATAGGTATATCGCTGTTTCCTTGTCAAGCCTACGGCATGTTGAAGATCTCGAGCAGCCTTCTGAAAGTCTCCATGCAGATGAAAGCTCCACATGTAAGCTTTGTCTCCCAAAGAGCTCTGCATGTCGAGTAGCCGCTGGTGGAATCTCTTCAGCAGCTTGCCCGTCTCTCGATCTTTTTGATAATCGTCGCTTGACTTGAGCCATTGTCCTGGTGCGTTTGCACGTTGACTCAATTTCAGCTTGAAAGAGTTCAGTTTGCCCTCCAGCTCAAGCACTTTCCTGTTGAGCTCCTTCAATAGCCTAGCCAGCTGGGGCTCGTCGTCTTTTTTGAACACAATAGTGTGAAACAGACTTGTCGTCTCAACTGATTCGACCGAGGTTAACAAACCAAAGCCGGCAAGTGTCTCAGAAATAGCTAGAGAATCGCTTGTCTGGTCACTAGATGTGGCCCCAGACTTGCTGGTCACCTTGGAATTGGCAGGAATGGGAACATTCTGTGACTTTGCGGTCGTTGGACTTGTGTAGGATGATTTCGGTCTTGGCAGTCTAGAAGAGCTCGTTGACGTTGTGGTAGACGGTTGAGTATGTAGGGTACGGCTGTCTGTGCGTACGGGCGTTGAATGAGTTTCGAGCTGACTATGCTTTCTGGTGTTTGCGATAGCATGCATCAGTTTCAATGAAGTTTTCGCGGTACCCTTTATCATTCGCTTGAGGACCGGGTCGTTGTCTGCGATATAGTTAGAGCTATAAGCTCGATATCATTATTATGCTCTGATAACATACCTCTTGGATCATACTTCGACAGTATTTTGTTAATTGCAAAAGCTTCGGATCGAATTGCTGGAGCATAGATATGCAGTAGCCTCCATTCATCCGTCTCGTCATTGAATCGAAGATGATCGTACTGTTCAAGTATCGCAATTCCTTCCCACTTCTGGAGCATTGCCCTAGCATTACACGCTATACTTGCTATAACAGCACCATTTTGATCCTTTTGCGCGAAGTACACCAAACCTTTCAGAATGATCTCCCCAGTTTTCTCGACCCCAGAGATGGTTGCTCCAGCTTCAGCCATGATGTGAGATAGTGGCGGTCGTGTCAAGAAAGCAGGAGGTTTCGAGAGAGCAGACGGGTGGTTGACAAGCTTTTGAATTGAGTACAACAGGTAACGATTGTTTGTACGAGGGGGGGTCGCACATCAGCCATCAGCCATCAGCTTGACGATCAGCTGTCGGTACACAACCTAAGGCGTTTAGGTATCATTAGTCACGTCACAAACCTGAAGTCTGTCTATGTGCACTACTCCGTTCAATACCACAGAAGCATTTCGAAGGTGTCAAGGATCAGATGCCTATCAGGATAGCTGACAGAAATCGATCGGATAGATTAGCGCCAGCGTTAAGCAGAAGTCACAATGGCGTAGCGCCAGCTTAAGACAGCAAGTCGTATGACATGGCATTTAGCTGTACAAGGGTTGTACAGACCTCGCTTAGAAGCAAGCCGTGTGAGAGTTGTACAAACCTCGCTTCAAAGCAAGCTGTATTGAAATCGTGATTATACAGAGCTCGCAAGCAAGCTATGTAGGAGTTGTGCCACAATCAAGTCAAGGTACAACACAGTATACCACACTCGCTCAAAACAAAATGAGGCTACTATAGCCGTGGAGTCGTGTTGGCGAGATACCGAAGATGTGTGACACGATACTGTAGCCTATTTGTGTTGCGTTGGGTCGGTGACAAACTTGCAACGGCAAGGCAGGATCAGTGCGCTAATGCGCGTGCCTCCTTTCACGTCACGAGTGTTTGTTCACGTCACACTAGAGCGCGCACATCCTTTGTACAACCTGAAGAGCTGCTGTAATGTTTTACTATCAGTCTCTCTCCTCCTGCTGTTTTGTCCTATATGATCCATCCTAACAGCATGCTGCAAGTTGCAACGTAGTCGCGCCACCATGAACAAGAATGAAATTACTGGTACGAAACCTGTCTTGATATGCAAGCTGGTGTGCCTCGTCAGATACATGCTTCATGATGTATCCGACATCATCCGACGCATCAGATTGCTGCAGCCTGTTGAGGAGATGCTGGAACCCTTTGTCTACATCACGAAAGACATACAGTTCGAGATGGAGTGCGTTAGAGCATGGTGTAACGAGCTTCGCTCTCTTCACAGCGATGACCTGCGTGCGGGCAAGTACTACATGTCCTGGGAAGCTGGTCTGGAATGCGACAAACGACTCATAGCTGCCTATTCCTTCACGAAAAGAGCATTTGCTGTCCTGAATGACATCGAACGCATGAGCCGCAAACCAACAAAAGAGACAGCTCTACTCTTACTACAAGATCTTCCTGATCAAGCTGCTCGGATCATCAGATTGCACACAATGCTCGAAGGCGTGGTCATGGGTCTGACCAGAGTCACTACAAGTATCAAAGCAGAACGCAAGACGACCCTCTCAACCAATGGCTTATTCTTCAGATCAGATGATCAGCCGCTGAAGCTGATGTGGGAGGCCGCAGTCGAAGGCTTGTTGACTTTGAAGGAACATCAGCCCGAGGTGTGGAGTGATATGCTGAAAAGGGTCTACTGTTGGGGATGTGGGCAGTTCGAAGAGCCACTTCCCCTCGATCTCTTCTTTGATTATGCTGAGAATACTCACAATTGTCGATATACATTGGAGGATGGACTCTTCTACATCCTTTTCTATACCGGTATGTCACTGCCATTCATCCTGTATGAAAGACGATCTGACTCTGTAGATGTTGCGCTCAAAGCAATTCCTTCCGACAGCGATCTCGCCGTCTCTGCACAGAATTCGCATGGTCGGATCTCGAACCTACTGAAGAAGGAGGTGTTTCTGAACAGAAGCCTTCGTGAATGGTGTGACGCTATACTCAGGCTAGAGAGACCGCGTGGTTGGTATGAGGATTATCTTCCTCCTGACACCTCGAAGGCACTGGACAAACTTGTCTTCGGTATGAAGTTGGTCCTTGCAGCACAGTGCACTATCGACGTAAAGTACGACCTCATGTGGGAAGAGCGCCCGTTCTTGGTGGCTGAGGCAAAAGAGCGCGTTGCGCGTGAGGTCACGCCGCGTCTGCAGACTATGGACAGAAACGGGATACCTAGCACCAAAAGAAGTACTGCTGGCCCTCAAGCAGTCTTACCGCAACATGCTATCGAAACAACGAATCACAAGAAATCAGCAGACCTAGGTCAGTCGATCGAAACTGGCAATCTTCACAGCCCGGATTCTCCTGCCAGCCCCAAATCACTCACAAGGCATATTAGTGTCGTCAACTTCAAAGATGTTGCGGACGATGATGATTCAATGGGTTCGTCTCCGCGAGCGCGTAAGCAGGCTGAGAAGGCGTGGTCTTCGGAAAGAATGAGGTACAACCTGATTCTCGTGACAACTACAGACAAGGGTTTGCACTTCAAGTGACTCATGATTACAAGTACTGACACCTTCTTAGGCACAAAATCGCTTGAACGCCTTTTCGCCTTGGCAGGAATACAAAAGAATACCCTATCTTCAAAGCCTTACACGAACAGGTATCAATCCTTGACGACGACAGAAACAGCAGTCCGGGAGCACGGCTTCAGACTGGTCACAGTGGTGTGAAAGCACACGGGAATACTGGCGGGGCAGCGAGTTGAGTGCGGGGCTGTCATGTTGTGGCTGAGCGGCCTGTGAACTTGCGATGTGTGCGCAATCAACAACAGCTTAGGCCTGCGAACTGGACAATAGGGGCGTTAATGGGCACGATCTGGACAGCCGTAGTGAAAGTGTCGATGCGATGGCACGACTGCCGGCGAGTCGCGTGTCGTGGAGTAATGGCCTGGTCTGTGTTCACAATTCTTCGTGCTATGTGTTTCCACACTTTCGATGTCAATCATCTCCCCCTGATGCCCTTTGCCCTTGCCAAAATGATGAATATCGTGTGCGCACCGTTTGTCACAGCTTCACTCATCACGTACTAAGCTGCATACACGTTTCGAAGCCGATACCACGCCGTGTGTCTACACCAAGAACCTGAACGGCTTCCCGGCCACCGCCACTACATCTCTCACCTTCTCACCCCTCTCCAACTTCTTATTATCCCTACTCAGCACCACCCTCAAGCCCGCCGCCGCCAACACCGCCACCACCGCCGTCGCGCAATTAACCCCAAACGCAATCTCATACCTCGGAGCCATCCTATCCTGATACATATAACTCGTAAAGATACTCGTACAATTACTGACCGCATTAATCAGCGCCAATCCCGCCGCCCTCTTACTCGCCGGCCTCAACAGCGTGTTACTAATCCATGCCAGCACGACGACGAAGGCAGGGTAGAAGGAGGCTGGCATGAGCATAATGGCGACGTAGCGGGGCGCGGTGCCGGTTGTGGCGGCGGCAAGGATGAAGGCGAAGATGGAGACGAGGAGGGGGAGAGCGATGTGCAGGAAGCGTTCGCCGGTGCGGTCGGCGTGCCAGGCGTTGAGGGCCGCGGTGAAGCAGGCGAGGAGGTAGGGCGGGGCCGTGAGGAGAAGGGTGTTGATGTTGTTGTAGCCGAGGGTTTTGACCTGGAGAGATTAGTCTGGGACGTATGATTGGGTGGGAAGTGGTGATCGAAGCCATGATGGGAATGGAAGATTCGAGGTCCCGTGAGTCGGTACGTACCACAGTAGGGAAGAAGTTGGTGATACTGGCGCTTGACACAATGCCCGTCAGGAGCAGCATCAACAACCACATTCTGACGTCGGCCAGCGCAAGCGTAAATCCGTGGAAGAAGCTGTGGTTTATTCCATCACCAGTCTGATCGTCCACGCCAGCATCTTGCTGGAGGCGGTAAACTGCGAGTTCGCGCTCCTCCTCGCTCAGCCACATGGTCGTGCGCGGGAAGTTGGGCAGGACTAAGTAGGCTGAGAAAGCAACGACGACAGTGATGGCACCTTCGATGATGAATCTGGATCTGTATAAGCGGGGACGGCCCGAGGGTCGTGGAGGGAAGAGACACTCACAGCCAACGCCAAGCGCCCAAGCCTCTTGCACCATCCAATCCTTTCGTGATGCCCGCAGCGATCAGTCCAGAGAAAGCTCCACTGATCAAACTCCCAGCATACAGCATAGCCGTGCGCAGTGCAAGCTCCTTGCGCGTGTACCAACTCGACAGGAAGAAGAGACAGCCAGGGAAGTACGCTGCTTCGACAAACCCTAAGCAGAAACGGACTGCGACCAGACCGCCAAATGAGTGGGTGGCACCGCTGCAGCCGGAAACGATGCCCCATACTATCATAATGGTGGGGAGGAAGAGCGAGGGGCGGCCGATATGGGAGAGAAAGAGGTTGGATGGGACTTGCATGAGGATGTAGCCGACGAAGAGGATGGAGACGCATGTCTACGCAGTAAATTAGCAGGTGTGAGGGACGAACGAGTGGCACGGGCAACCAAGGCCTGGCCATTTCGGGGAGAGTGCCGTAGTAACTTACCTGATACTCCACGCCAGTTAAGCCGAGCTCTTTGGTCATACCGACCTTGCCGGCGAGTTTGGCACTGGCAATGTTGTTCCTATCGAGATACTGTGCATACCAAATACTATGTGTCAGCGGGATCCGGACCTCTGTTTTGCAACCTTACTGTGACCTTCGGTCATCACAGCAGGAAAAGCAGGGAAGTGGAGCTATGTCAGCCTGGAAAACGCACGTTCATGATATACATCAGCACCAGCATCGGCAACAGCCTAACATCGATTCTGCGAACCAGCCGTTTCTCCATTTGCGCAAGAGCTTCGGGCTCAAAGTCACGCAAGATGGCGGGCACGGCAAGGTCGGCTTTCACATTGTGACCGGCATCGAGCTCGTGGGAAGGACCCTCTTCGAGATGGTACGTCGCGGTCTTGTCCGGGACCGCTGTCTGTGAGTGTGGTATAGACGTGACACCTGTGGTGCCAGCGCTGATGGAAGGTGCCATGAGGATCTAAAAGCAACGGGAGTGTGAATTTCGCAGCAAGACAAGAATGATTGGGGAGAAGGGCAGGTATATAGGGAGAAGAAAACTTTTTCGTGGATTGTATCGCAGCTTTTGAGTAAGCACCATAAAACACCGCGCCGGGATCCCCCGCATCGAGCGACGATCGGTTCCGGAAAGTGGGGCCCCAGATGGGAGCAGCGCCGAGTCTCCACATTCAGAGGCTCTCTCCAGGCTACTCCTCCACAAATGAGGAGGATAAGTGGAGATGTAGGTGTATCTCGGACTTTTGTCGGCGGTCAATCTGGGATGAGTTTGTCTTTTCCCTGACTAACCAGTGGCTATAATGGTACATAAACCTCGGAGGTTCACTCTGTATACTTTACGGGTACCAGTACGCGGTTCCGAGGCTTGAGGCGTGAGGCGTGAAGCCTTGCCTCAGGAGGTAGGTGTATGCTATGTGGTTGTGCTCGCCGATTGGCAAGAATAAAGTACTTATAACTGTACTATTTTAAGAGTATCTCTATAGGACTCGCAGCCTCAATTCCCTCATCTTTCCTCATGCCCGCTGGAGATCCCTGTGCT
>Ga0058698_10000095_pt1 | contig 49578 bp, 51 predicted proteins | sample AgamicAsSfe_FD_67288 | JGI IMG/M metagenome (GOLD analysis project Ga0058698, IMG submission 67288) | Agave microbial communities from Guanajuato, Mexico - As.Sf.e | ecosystem: Host-associated > Plants > Phyllosphere > Phylloplane/Leaf | place: Guanajuato, Mexico | collected 2012-05-30
GTTGTAGTGGGTGATGGGAATGGGAATGGGTGTGGTAGGGTTGTGGTTGGCTCGAGGATATGAATTATGAAAATACTATTCTTCTTGTTTGGTCCCTTTCCCTTTCAATGCCCTCGCGTCCTTTCCACCCTCGAGGGTGCATGTACTCTTCCGCTGAGGGCGGTCGTGATGGCATTGCCTCTGATTGGACGTGAAAGATCAGGAAGGCTCGACTCGAGCTTCGAACTTTCAGCTTCCAGCTTCGATTGCATGGGACCGCTCGGACATCTGTCCTCCACTCTGCCCTCTGTGCAGCCATGAGGTCAGATCGCCGGACTGACATCGGTATGCAAGTGAAACGCTCAGCTGGTGCGGGTCACAGTCTCACGCGGATGGATGGATGGAAGGGACGCAGTGATGGGGAAGCATGAGCGTTGAGGGGTGAGTAGCGAGTGGGCATTGCGATACGGAGGCCCTGCTGAATGACACGGCGGGTAGGGAGGTCGTTGGAGGGGGGTGTGAGGGAGCTTGGTATCATGAGGGAAGAGGATTTTTCGGGTTTGGGGGGAAAGTGTGGATGGGATGGGGTATGTTGGCGGAAACAAATGGAGATGAATCAGGAGAAATGCCAGAATCTGGACGGATGATGGGGAGTGAAAGGTCGAGTGCGAGTGTGACCTCGCCGGAGCAAACATCACGTGGCCCCAGCCAGATGGACGACATGAACGGGAATGAGCATAGGACCGTGTGAAAGTCATCCTGAGCTCTTTCGTTGCAATCCCGAGCCGCAAGGAATCGCCCCCGTTGCTTAAGTGCACGTGTGATATCGTATGATTGGTGCAGACCACTGGGTGTCAGGTTGTAGCACTTTGATATTGGAAGAAATTGCGCGATGTGAATCTTGCTCTGTACATTAGTATGTCACCATGCGAGGATACAGTCGTTTCTCCAGCTTGATAGCACACTCTTCGAATGATCGATGGAGGTGTTGGACGGATGTCGATTCAGGTTGAATGAGCAGGTAGAGCCGTGAAGTGATTATACGTGAGGGCCTCTTTCCGAGCCGATATTGTTTCAGTATGGTTTCATATCCTCGTCATACAGTATGCTACAGTATTAACGCTTGTAACTCCAGCTATGCAGCAGTCTTCCGTAGCCTGAACTCCATGATCATGTCCAGCCTAGAAAATTTCCCGAAACTCCTTGTAATGCCATGCCATGCCATCTAATGCTATGCGCGCTATAATTTCCCATTGCCAATCGCCGAATGAAACAATGATATCACAATTCCTCTTACTCGACACGCGACGGATGCAGGAACTGCGGTATTGACACGGCCCCTCCGGCTTGTCGTTCGGCTTGTCTTTAGAAACGATGCCATAAGGTTCCCCCTCTACGAAACCGCCTCACAAGCAACATATGTCAAAATATACGGCGTGAACCCACCACCTGGATTCAGCAACCTCGCCCCCTGCACCTCCCTCACCGCATCATCATTAAACTCCATACACACACCCTTTTCTCCCTCCTTTTCCGCAAACGCAATATAATGTCCCCCATGCAAACTCCCCGCATGCGCCACCACTGAACTCAGTCTATACCTCAACGACTGCCCCTTCACGACCGCAAATTCACCGAGATCGAGTTCGTGCTCGTACGCCACGGGCCTGGAATCTTTGCTAGCGCGGAACTTGCCCGTTCGACGATCGTAATGCTGTTCGAAGCGGGCAAGTTGCACGAAGAGGCAGGCGGGCGCTGCGTTGATGGTGCGGGTACGTGTGCGATTGGATTTGGATTGGCAGAGGGGATTGTCGCAGCGGGCGTCTTCGACTGTGTCGTGGAAGTAAGACCGGATGTAATCGCGCAGGGTTCCCTTATCTTTCCGCAGAGATACGGAAATTCCCGTTTCATCCACAGGGCTGGCGGTGTGGCAGGCGTGGCAGTCGTTGCAAGTCCATTGGCTGAGCACCTGGAGCTTGAAAAGGCCTGTCACTACTGGGGCGGGAAGTTTGAGCAGATCTTGGTACGCGTCAATGACGAAGAGCAGGAATTCATGCGCATCGGCTTGTGCGCTGGAGAGGAGCCAGGTGTACTGTTTCTGCTTTGGACCGAGAGCCCGCATGGCGAGGTCGAACTGGCGGAGGCGGATTTGCGAGTTTTTACGGTTGCGGGAGCGCGTGGCGCGGGAGAGGTGGTGGAAGTCGCAGGCGAGGCAGCGGGTGCGGTCGTCGTGAGTGCCGGTTCTGGCGTGGAGTTCTTGGATTTGCTGCAGCCAGTTGGAGAGGACGGGGAGGTGGAGAAAGGCTTGAAGGACTGATCTCCGGTAGCAGAAGTTGTGTGGGTTGTCCAGGCCGAGCGGCCTTGCAGACTTTGCGTCTGCCGTAACACTCGTGCTTTGTGCTTGCAGACGTGGCCATGTTTTCGTGATCAGGCTGGTATGCTTTTGACGAAGTCTGTGCTCGTCAGACAACCCATTTTGAGGTCGTCTGATTCGTGTTTTCGTCCGCTGCTCGTCTTTGAGTGTAAGATTGCTTGCATGGCGGAACACGATCGGGTCGGCAAGCAATTTTCGCAATGCATCAGCACTCGCAATACCGAATTCTTTCTGTATCGTTGGCTGCTGAGGCGAGTCCTCTACCTCATCCTCGGAAAAACTCTTCCTTTGTTTCTCCGACGATGGCGAATAAGGCTTAGTGCCGTTCAAAGCACTGCCAACAGCTGGTCTAATTGGAGACGACGTCGACAAACCATGCCTTTCTTGTTGACGATGCCATTTCGAGTGATCTGTAGCTTTCATGACCTTTGCGCCCTTGACATGTTCGAGTTTTCCAGCTTTGGTTCTGACTATTGATGTAGTCGACATTAGGTTGGTATCGTACAGCTGATGTGCCTTCGGAAGGTACTCAGATTATCAAAGACGAACTCAAGGCACGGCTGCCGATTCGAACCCTCGAGATAGTGTATGGTTCACAGTCTAATATAGGTATTCCGGATGCCACAACCCACGGCTTTACGAGAAGATGATATGATTTCTGTGAAAGCGAGGCGTCGCTTTCAACTGATATCTCGTGCTAGACATGGACGCAATTGTTTCTGATGGCAACAGCTGCACAGCAGAGATTGTTCTCGAGTATGGTCTCTCGACCTCGTGAGGAAACAGGATATAGTGATTAATGAAGAGGATGGGGATGTCAAATGCTGTTGTACGAGCCCGAGTCCATGAAATAATGCTGCTGTACGTCACGTGCCGAATAAAAAGACCTTATCCTTATCGTGGTCTCGATTCAATGTAACCTCTCTTGCTTTTCTCATGGCTTCAAAGAAAAAGCCCTGATGGTAGTGGAACCTGCTAGCGGTCACAATGGCAGAGAATGAGGCCAATGCGTCGAGCTACGAAGCTGAGCATGTTCACACAGTCTACAACCAGATCGCATCACATTTTTCCTCGACGCGATACAAGGTGTGCGTCAAGCCAGAAAGGCCAGGCATCTGACCAGTATACTGATTTCTACAAAGCCATGGCCAGTAGTAGAGCGATTTCTCCATGAGCGACCATCAGGCTCGATAGGCATTGATGCTGGTTGCGGTAATGGCAAATACTTGACTGTTAATCGCAATGTCTTCATTGTCGCATCCGATAGGTAATATTCGTCTGCATGACCTCGAGGACACTGCTCATACATATCACTCTGACACAGGTCCGACAACCTCATTCAGTTCGCGAAACAACATGACCCGCACGATGCCATAGTTGCAGACAGTCTAGACCTCCCGCATCCCCGACACTCTTTCGACTTTGCAATCTCGATAGCAGTGATTCACCACTTATCGACCCCAGTCCGTCGTGTGCAAGCCGTCAAAGCTCTGCTGGAGACACTGATATCAGATGGTCGTGCTCTAATATTCGTCTGGGCACTGGAGCAGAAAGACAGCCGAAGAGGTTGGGATACAGGCCATGATCAAGACGTGATGGTACCCTGGGTGATGAAGATCGGTCAAGCAAAATCGCAGAAAAGACAGAAGTCCAAGGACACAACACAATCGAGGACATCAGCTGACACCTCTGCGCCGGGCGAACAAGCACAGGCTTCGGACTCGGACGACAAACCAACAGGAGATAGGACATTTCATCGTTACTATCACCTCTACAAAGGCGGTGAGCTTGAGGCAGATATTGTTCAGGCAGGCGGTGTTGTAGTCGAGTCTGGCTACGAGAGGGATAACTGGTGGGCTATCTTGAGTCGTGGGTAGAGCTGGAGTGTCGCTCTTGAAAAAAAGGAATAAGACGACTTTCACAGCGACGACGCTGAGCATGACGATCGAGGTCCTCCTCCATTTTCAAGGTCGCCGGCCTATGTTGCGCCAGTCCTTTGGCTATGTCATTGCTCGAGATCTTCCATGCCTGTCACTTGTAGGATCCGGGCTGGCTCAGTCCGCTTGCCAGCCACCTCAGCCTCCTGAGGTTTGTGTCTTAAGCATGACGGACACTCTCAGCCCGATCCTCAGCCATGTCAGACTCAAAGATACCTCATGCCTGGACTGTCCATAGCCGCTCTTCCAGCCGCGATTCAGCCTGTCCGGAAGCTCTACGTCCAGGTCATGGCAGATATTCGGTACTGGACCTCGGTCGGAAATGCCGAGAAAACACCATCGCACGCATCCGCTAATGTGCATCGTACCTGAGACCGACACACCATCCTTGTCATACTGCGGCTATTAGCGCTGACGAATACGTTTACATCAACCGTTCTAAAAGAAAGAAAGATGACCGCGATGAACGGAAATCCGAAGCTCGATATCGGTGTTCAGACGACCGAGTCGTTCTGAAGTTCACATCACAAATTCCTACGCTTAGATTTCCGGAGACCTTGTTGTCTGTGCCTTTTTCGAGTCACTTATCGCTTATCGCATCGTAGTCTATGGCCCAAACGGCTTCTATATCACAATTTAGCGTAAATATCCAGACCGGATCATGCTACAATTCGAGACTCCGTTGCCCATGTGCATTTCGAGTCAGGTTCTTTCTCGTCCAGTTCTCGACATCTGCGTCGTAGGCTCGTAGGCTCGTAGGATCGTAGGATCGTAGACTCGTAGGCTCGTAGCTCATGACCATGACTGCGATCATGGACCCGCGTTTCCCCTGCCTCAGTCGAGCCGACAAAGGACCGACTTCCACAAAACACTTGAATACTTTATGTATTATGCATCATGCCTCCTCCACAACGGTCACAGAATTCGCTACCTCCACCGTTCACTCCATGTTGACTCAGTTCACAGCGATCCCCATATCCGCATCGCAAACGGGGGCGGGGTCATCGCCGTAATACTGAATCAGTCGTCACAGACAGAACGAGTCATTCCCTGACTCGAATATTGGCTTCTGCACCAACCACTGCACCACCCCACGGCGCTCTAACTCGTTCCTGTGACGCCCGCTCGGCTTCCTTTCTGTGCCAAACTCTCTGAAATCCATTCGCTAGGAAGAGCTGATTAGACATTTGGGAGCCCGCGAGTCGTGCCCATGCTGACCCGGGCCGTGTGACTCGGGTCACTTCGAGGTCACTTCAGCTCAGCAGCTCAGCTGAAACCCCCACGCTAATTACACATTCGGGGTGATATCTCCAGGAGAAGCGGGAGGACCGCAAGTTCGGCACGGCTGTCGGCATCGAGCTTGGCTATGGTTCTGCGCATCGCATTGCAGGGAACTGTAGTGTTGGCATCGAAGACACGTCATTTGTGGCAGCCAAGATGGTGTTGGATACCGTAGAGAAGGCAAGGTCGGGCCGAGATCTGAGCAGATGTAGTTGAGTTCGTGGACTTTGGCACTACGACGAACTATAGCATTGAGGAGGTGGGAGGAACGCAATACCAAGACGCAGTGAGCTGCCGTAAAGTATCAATGAAAACCGCTGGTATAGTTGGTTCGGATGAGACTTTATCGTCGAGTTTGTCAAGTCAGTGGTGCAAGAGACTGTCCTGCGGCTCTCCAACAATGATGGCTGAAGTGACTGACATTTGGTAGTGCTCATATGCTCATATGCGAGCGGCTCCGGGAAAGGGGTGAATCATCATGGCAGTTCTTTGACTACTCTTGACTTCCCTGCTTCACGTCAGACTTCGGCTATCACTGTGCTCGTTGCCCATGTATCGTTCATCCTCGTTTAGGTCCCCTTTTAGTGACCACAACCCATCGTATCACTTTTATAAATCATCCACATCTACACCTCCCCTCCTCCCTGCCCCCGTTCTTCAATCACCTTCCCCGCCGTCCTCCCTACTCACCAAGCACACCCCTTCCCTCCTCCACTCCTTCAAATCTCCTCCATCTCCTCCGCGAACTCATCCACGACCTCAAACTGCCCGACCTCCACCCTCTCCGGCCTGACAAAAACGCCCCTATTCCTCCCCTCCGCCTCAAAATACCTCTTTCCCCCAACCTCTCCCTCATTCTTCCCCGTCGGCTCATCCAACCTCACGCCAACCCAAGGCCCCACGCCCGGTAGCCCCTCCACGTTTCCCACGAACGCGACTTCGCCGCGGCGGTCGCTGCCGCTATCGTCCCCACTCCCTCCTCCGTGTGCGGGCAGAAGTCGACACCTCGCGCCCACGGTGATGTGCCGTTCCTCGATCTCGCGATCATACAGGGCAGCTGTGGCGGCGAGGGTGTCAGGGGCGGAGGGGTCGAAGCGGCCGAGGTGATGGGTCCGTTTATAGGAGAGGACGGTGTTGGAGGTCAGGCTGGAGTAGACGTCGGCGGGCATGACGTATTTGTCGACGAGGGAGACATCGGTGTAGTTCTGGGAGGCGCGGAGGTGGGTGGGGCGGGTGTCGGTGACCTGGAGATAGGGTAGAGGGCGTTAGTTGGGGGTTGGGTAGGACGAGGAGGGAAGTGAGGAGGCAGATTGAGAGCGTGGGAATTGGCCGAGGTGTGCTGGAGGTGTTTGAATTTGAGGCATGGTTGAGGTGATTTGGTGGTGGTGGTGGTGGTGAGCCTGCGTGGATAGGTTGTGATCACGATTTCATGAGCACGAGCATCAAAGCAGGATGATGGTTGTTTCTCTCACAGGTTTCATCCACATCATGCAGTGGTGAAGCCGCGACGTTCGACGATGTGGACCACGCATGTCGTCGTTCAGTATCTTTGGGGATCGTAACAATGCTCGATTTATTCAACAGCAACACCAATGCCATAGCATCTCGGCAAGATGGCGGATGTAGTATGACCATGCCGTCGCTGAAGATATTCAAGCAGGTATCAAAGGCTGTGTTAATTGTCGCGAGAATATGTTTGAATTTTCACAGCGCTCATAGGTGAGCAACCTTACTGAGTCACCCGGCGTCCTGGAAACTGAGCACACCAAGGACTGTTGACTTCATGGGCTCGATCACTACGCCCGATGCTTCTCCACAGGTGTCATATCACGGTGGGCATCGGAGATGACTTCGAGGATAAGTTGTCTAATCAGAGCATCCTGAACATGCTGGAGATCTGGAGGGTAGATAATTCTCGATCTGAAAAGATGATAGACGGTGATCGTACAAAAGCAATATTCCTCCAAGATAGTCCACAACACAAGTAACACAAACCAACGAGCATGGTCTAGAACTGAGATGAAACGAGCCGAAACCGAAGAGCAAACCACACGCAGATCATCGATACATACATTCAATTCAGCATACGCTTGCAGCGGAAAGCTAGCCAATTGCGTCGCCTCTTCATCCGCAGCACTGACGTCGATCGGAGCCTGCGAGCCACCAAGTCTTAGGGTGAGACGTTGTGATGATGCGGGTATGCCGGTGATAGGCTCGAGCCGGCCCTTTAACTGGGCGATGGTCCAGGCTGGAGTGATTCTGCGTTCGGATCGAGAGTTCTCGGAGGTGATGTTGAGGGGGACATCGACTGCAGTCTGGAGTGCCATGGTGCCAGGTTCGAATTGCAATAGCCACGCAGCAGTCGAGTCGATTTGATGTTGCAAGTTTTGGCTTGCGGAAGCTATTCCGGATCTACGCGTTATCGGATATAGTCCTGGTCTTGGCAGATTGAGCTGCCAGGAATGATCGTTTAACTGGTGCATGGTGTTCCGTGTTGACGATCAGCAGCTGAGAGACTAGCTTGATCAGCTCCCCCGAAGTTCAGACGGGCCAAGAAGGAATTTGAGCTTTGAGGTGCTGCTTAAGATGAATGACGCCGCGTGGGGCCCAGCGTTGAATTGCTGTATGAACCTGGTAATGGGCGCGCGTAATAATCTCGAGATGAAGCCCTTTGCATGCAATAATAAATTTGGGATGAAATGACGTCAGGTTCGCCTGGCTAGCGAGACATTTTAGGTCGGATCGACGTCTGATTCGCTTGATCTTCGGATGTCTACCCGAACGACACAATTAGCTGTGGCCTAGTCAGGCCGACCAGGCAAACATTGACAGGGCGGTTTCATGGCCGGGCCTCAGCTTCTGGCACAGGTACGGAAATCTAATGTCGTGCAAGTATACAGAGCGTCGTGGTTGTATGTTGGGCATTTCTGACATGCTCAAGTCACATAGTCTCGACCTGTTGTAGCATGGAGAGTGAGAGAGAGAGACAGATTTAGACATCGAGTATATGTCTAGAGACTTGACTCTTCAAGATTTCAGAAAGTCCCACAGGACCGAAGGAAGGCATCCGGATAAAATAGATAGTGTGTGGGATCATCGTCGTGTGTTACAACAGAAACATCGGCGGCACAACGGCCAAGCTTAACTTTGGGGGTTCCGAATCTCATGGAGCTCCGAGTACGATCTCCTTATGCAGGCTCCCGTCACACTGCAGTCTGGGCCATGTTGTCCCCTCCTGGTGGATGTAGCATATTCGAGACCGTCAGAGATCTATACTGTGGACTCATAGTAGTGTTATATGCAGCATGACGAACTATTGCGTAGAGAAAGGAAACAGTGTTTGGGCTCTCTTTAGGAAGCGCTTCCACGACTGCACCGAACTGGCCAAACTGTAGGCTTGGCAAAGACAGTCTCGCGATCCTGAAAGGCCGTCGTTCAGGCACCAAAATGATGGCGTTTCAGAGCCGCAGGAGTACAGAGTTTCGAGTATCGGACACCAGGAAAGTGTGTTAGCTGGAACGGGCAGAACTGCGGGTGGGTACGGTAAGCCGCCGACATCGACGGCAGAAACTTCGTAGGGCATTCCGACATGACTTGGCACTGCTGACGCTTCGGAATGTCACTATTCGAAGGCAACTGATCTTCTGCTGCAAGCAGGCGTGCACTTGGAAAGCTATGCAGGCATGGAGCCAGCGCCGTCTGCACGAGTAGTATCGAGGGTCTGGGACATCTGGGAATGATTTTGGCGATGGCAGAAAGTCTTGGTTTGCGCCACCTCATTGGGGGGATAGGTGAATGTTCCACGCTGTAGCCGCGTGTCAAAACGCCCCGCCGCATCTTGTTTCCAGAGACAGGTAATCTGAGTGACATCAACCAGGGTGGAGATTTAAAAAAGATGGACGTCGTCGAACTCGTGGTAAAATAATCTTTGATGACGGTGTTTCAGTTTTTTGATGCCTCGTGAAATTCTCCACATCTGCAAAGCACATCGTTATGCAGGCTGCGCCCTTATTGGCCTGCTTTCTCGCAGCACTGGACGGCAAGTCATAGTCAGAGCAGAGCCGGCGTCGTGATCGCTGGCCGAAGCCAAACGCGGCACTCGCTGATCTGGTTCTGGTTCTGATCCTGGCCTAATGCGGCTGTGGCTGGCTTCAAGGTTGTTTCTAGTTCGACTTCCTTGAGAGCTTCCTGTATCGTCGAAATGGCAATTCGCCGTCGCCCATGCTGAAGAAGCAAGAGAAGAACGTTCGGTGTCCTGTCGTGCCGATGGCGTTCGTCGTTTGTCATACTAAGTCGCTTGCGCCAAGAATGGTTCTTCCCAGATGTTGGTGCGGCTTCCACGCTCAAACCTTACAGCACTGTTGATCCTGGGTCATGATCGAATATAGCTTCCAGTGATCCCTCTGCTAACCTTGCTGAGGATCTGGTTGACAATGTGAAAAGCTCAGTCAAACTTTCACACCAAACAGTAGCAAACATTCTTCTTGGGCACTGCCTCGCACACGACTTCTGACCATTGTAACACAGCATCTTGACCGCCACTATTTGACATCAGGAATCCGGGCATCTTTCAATTACTGGGGACAAAGTAGTCTGAATGATTCGACCTCAGTGTGCTCACTGTTGCTTTGTTGTTTCCACTTTGTTGCAGGCTCCTGTCTGTCGCGCTCAATCTTTTTGGTAGGTCAGCATCTCTGTCTTTATCGTGGGGACGAACATAATTGCTATGTGTGGTCGGGCGGCATATCCTGGCTGTCAGCTTCAGAGGATTGCGTGTTACGCAGTGGTTCGCTATTGCTCCCTGATGGCTCAAGTATGAAACTGGACGCAGATGAGACAAGTTATAAGTTGTGGCCGTGGCAATACAGACACTATAAGAAAGAGAATAATAGTTGAATCTTGAGGTGGTATAGTTAAACGTGGTAGAGGGGATGTTGTTGGCTAGGTAGTGCCACGACTCATGATCACGTTCTCAGTTTCAACCAGGTTTCAAGGTCACTACTGACTCAAGTACAACAACAATTAGACCGATACCACGCACAATCAGACATATGATTGACAAGCAAGATACCCACTCTTGCGATACACCTACCTCCATTTCAAATCTCGACCACCTTGCTCCTCAAAGATTGCTGTACTGGTTGGACGTCGTACAGTCTTCAGCTCACGTCTCACTGAACGCAAGATCCCCTTGATCAATAACACCACCGTCGCCGTGGACATCTCACGCATCATTGACCAGCGAGGGTCAAACTCGCCATCGACCCGTCGGCCTTCAGCTTCCGAATCCGGCGAATCACAAAGTCGATTCCGCAGCAGCAGCTTGACAGCTTATGCATTGTCAAGTCAACCGCGAGGTGCGCCACCACCGGCAGCAGTAAATTACCAATCGACTTCACCGTCGTACCAATATGGTGAAGCTCAGTCTTCGCGAGATGTTGAGCAGTATGGATACTCTACATACGCACCGAGCGCTTCAGGTCAGAGACCACTAGATCGTCTTGAATCTCCATCCTCGTCGCAAAAAAGAGCGTTGGTCGGTGACCCCTCCCTCGAGCAGCCAGCGAAGAAGCAGAGCAAATGGAGCTCTGCTGAGGATCAACTTTTGATTCTGCTGAGAGGTGAAAACATTAAATGGGAGGAGATCTCGAAGCGTTTGCCAGGCCGTAGCGCAATTAGTTGTCGACTGCATTACCAGAACTTTCTCGAACGCAAAGCTGAGTGGAACAGAGAGCGTGATGCTAAGATGGCTCGACTATACGATCGGTAAGATCTTTGAGACCCTCTCTCACTCTTCCCACTGCGAAGAGGATGCTGAAGTTATCGATCAATTCACTGACAAGGTGGCAGCTTCAAGAAGGACATGTGGGAAAAGGTCGCGAAAGAGATGCAGATGCCGTGGCGCGCAGTGGAAGCACGACACTGGGAAATAGGTCAGGAAGAGATAGCAAAGCTGGCAGGAGCGACGATGTTCTCATCCGCTGCCACGCCAGTGTCTGAGCACGATACACTTCCTGCTCCTACAACACAATCTTTCCACTCTGAATATCCACCACCATCATTACGACATCCGTATGCGTCTTATCCAGCGGATCCTTCGACTGCGCAGCCAGCTCGATTAAATTCCATGGCTCCTCCACTGCGACCAGATGTTCCCATGAGTGGCTATGGCGAATGCGTGGCAGTACCCCAAGGGTATTTGCCAGGTATTGCAGAATTTCAAAGACAGCCTCCCGAATATGGAAACGAATACATGGCTCCTTATGGGTCTTCGGATCGTCCTCCACCCCCACTCGATAGACCTCAGCTGCCACCAATGCGGTATCTGACGGAGCCACGATACGCAGGTCAACAACAACAACAACAACAACAACAACAACAACAACAACAACAACAACAACAACAACAACAACAACAAGACAAGCCTGCTGCCTACTACGAGCGTCCGGAAGACCGCCTCGCACAGCCAGCACGACCTGCAGATCCAAGCCGTGGCAGGGATAGACGCGACGAACGATGCCAGGATCGGCGATGACGAGTATGAGATCTACCGACAGCATTTGCGTTTGAACAACAGGATTTGAGCATTTGGGCGTTACTCGAGCAGTGTTCCAAAAAGGACACTTTGGCATAGTTTTGTAAGAATAGGATGAGAAGTTATGATACCCCCTGACACGATCTTCGGGTGGTTGCGCAGCAGAGATTGTGCTCTAAAGCACGAAAGTCAGCAAGGATCCTGCTGAAGAAGGACGAAGAGCAGCAGCGAAGAATTTACTGGTGAGCACCACACGTAGCACTCTCGATGGTTCAGCTGCGAGGCTTCTGCCGGAGGGCACGACATATCACGAAGAACGAGAGTCTTTTGATACTTCCCCAGTTGTGCAAATGCCCAGGATCGACTGCCCCCTGGTGAATCGTGCCGTTCGCCACTCGTGGCTATGATTTACCATACTTTACCCGAACAGACCTGCCAGTTACTGGAATACCGTATCTCAATTCCTCGAGGGATTCTCGCGTCAGCATTACACCATCGTGTGACTTCTGAAAGCGTATACCATCATCGCCGAACGAGCTTCAGTGAGTACTGTCTCTAAAGCGTGTAGTACCATATATGATGACTGGCACTCTCCCCACCCTCGTTATCTTTACCTAAGCTTCGTGCTTACTACACTTGTATAGTATAGCAATCCATTTCATCTACTTGTATAGCTGAAACATTCCTCACAAGTCTTACCCACCTGCCCATCTAATAATATATCCCTCCATCCGCTTCCTCCGAATCCACAATATATACGGGCTGCCCACTAGCTTGTCCTCTTCAACCGCAAGTAGGAACTGTGTGGCGGCCCAGCGTTATGTGAAGTCTTTGCTTTGTATCCCTCACGATATGTGGTGATGTGGCATTAGGGCTTCTACATTCTGTATAGAGACTGGAGACAATTCTCCGCTATGTTGCCACCACCACGAGATGTCACTCAGGAGTGGAGGTGGATGTGGTTGTGGAGAAAGTGGGAAATTCACCACCACGATCAACAGCAGGGTCGTCACTGGGGTTCCTAGGCCAGTGGCCAGCAACTGCGAGCTTTTGCTTTCCTTTCCCCTCCCAGGCTCCCGAATTGGCAATGTCACTTCCCCATTTATTTCATTGCATGAGAAGGCATACGCCACCATGCATGGTGTCATGATTGTATTCTGGACAGGGTGAACATTGAGCATCGTTTGTGCGACAAGCAATTCGCCACTTTTGCCCACACCCATCCTCGGCCATGTCGGCTGCGATACAAGCAGACGCGATGAGCACCCCGCTTCGTCCCGTCCGAGAGTCTTCCAGCTGTATTCAAGACGTCGGCGGCTCCAACAATCCCAATCCCTTCTCCTTCTCCTCCACATACACGACATATTAATTGAAACCATAATCCCCTACTTCACAGTTTGGCACTCCAGGGCACGGGCATCAATGACATTTGCATCCCCAGCCAAGTCGCCTACAACACTGGCAGTCTCTTATCATGCCCAACTTGACCTCAAACTTCAAATCGCACACTTCTCCAATCTTATGCACCACAGGATCTATTCAGCCCAGCGTGCGTCTCGGGCCGCACTAAGAACGCCTTGTAGCGGGATTGATGCCGGTCTCACTACATGGGTCCTCCCCCTGTACCAGCTCCCGCAGAGGACAACGCAGCGATTCCGCACAAATCTCAGCCGCGCTGTAGGCACCGGCAGCACCGCGGTCCCCTTGGCAAATAACACTGTGTTACAATAGGTAGCCACAGTCGCGTGCATGGAGGTTAAGCTCAAGATGTGTCAACAGGAGGCTGAGAAAATGCGGGCGTTGTTTTCGGTCCTCATATCAATTTCAGTCCAACAGAGCATCACCAAATGCTTGTGTTCATATACACTAGCTTGCGCCCAGGACCCGCAAAGAAAATACACCAGCCTTAGCTTGACACGTCTCACGGCGAGGTATCGCCTTAAAGAGAAGTCTCCTTAGCGGCACGACGTGGTGTGAGGCAACACGGCACGGATTGGTACCCGACGTGGTGCCGTTGGAGGCTTGGAACCGCGACGATCGACCTTACACCACGACCGCATCTCCACGGTTGCCTCAAGTTTACCTGTTGTCGCACAGCTAGTTCCCGTGCGGCAAGCTATTGCTGACGTAGGATCCTGTTGAAGTGCAAGTATAGTCCAGTTCTCGCCAAGAAGCCGACAGGATTTAGGCACATTAAGGTATAGTTGTATCGCTTCCTTCGAATATTAAGAATGCGTTCTGAAGGTCATCTGTTGGTTGATGAGTTTCAGCTAGAAAGCGATGCTCCCTCCGGATCGAGATTGTACTCATAATCAAGTCATGATTCTTGAGTTGAATGACAACAACAGATCCTCGGCATAACAGTGGCAGAACTGATTGCTACATGCCCGGTTTGAGTTGTAAGTAACATTATCACAACTCTGTACTCATGATCACGTAAGGTAAGGTCTCGATTTCGCTTATTCTTCTGACGGCACTCACCTGATGTGATCGAGGACTACTTACAGCACGCTCGTGCAGTCTCAGCAAGGGGTGAGACGAATTCATACAAGTATCAGGGGCACTTTCATCCACGATATGGTCAACCCAAGACACATGTCGATGCCCGTTCTGCTCTCTTGAGGCTATTCAAATTCGATCCTGCACATTGTAACAACATTGAACTTTACTAGAATATCTCCTCAGTCACACGCCGCCCGAACCAATTCGCCAACGTGCCCTGCTGTTCATCCTCCCCATGCGCCGACGTGAAGAACTGCGTCATCTTTAGATTCTCATCGTCGTCCTCCTCCGCAGGCCACTCGACCTTGACCGGCGCTCCTTTGGCTTCGAGCATGTCCTTTGCTGTTCCCCAACTAAATCTACACTCACTTCCCCAGCCGAAAAGAGGATCCATACTTTGCTTCAGCCAACTCGAGCATCTCACGTCAGACGGATACCCCGAACCCCACTTCGCTTCTCCTGATACAGCACCATGCTCTTCCCCAGCATACGCCGGCCACGCCATCTCTAGCGCCGCATCTCTCGTGACCTTTGCACACACACTCGCCGCACTGACGCAAGGATACAGGCTATCCGCCTTCTTCGCCACCGTGATGCGCACAGTCGGAAACACCCGCTCCAGCATCCGCTGATACGTCGCCGGCTGTCCGATAGTGTCAATGTAGATTTCCTTCACATTCACCCCCAGCTCGAACACGCGCTTTATTAGATCGATCGTCGCGTCCATGGACTGTGCGTTCAGGTTGTATGAGTTTGGGCGAAGCATATCTGCGCCGATGTCACGAGCGGACATGACACGCGTGGCCCAGCCGCATATGTTGTGGAGGTCGGTGCTGGCCGTGCAGAGAGTGCGCATGAGCGAGGAGCGGAAGGCAGGCGTGAGGACTTTGGAGTCGTCGAAATGGTGTGTATCTGCGAGCAGCGTGCGGTGTTGTGAGAGGGGGAGGTAAAAAAGGCCGTAGACCATTGGACCTGGCGAATTCGTTAGAATATGATGCTATGATAAGTGCCTGTACGCCTGCCAACCTAATACAGGCCCTCGTCCTGCTTCATCGACGCCTAAAACGCATTCTGTAGACATGTCTTGCCGTAGCACGTCCGGAATGTCTGAAAAATGTGAATATGATTCGCCCGATGCTATGGACGTGCTATGAACTGATGGGGCATTGAAGACATCTTGTGCTGATATTTCTTGCGATTGATGGTCTTGTGAACAGTCTGCGGCGTCTTCTGGTATATCCTCCATGGTGGTCAGAAATGAGGATGTTTTTTTCTGCTTTCTCTCAATGAGGAGAGCACTTTATCACATTCACTTTGATTCTTTCTAGCACGATATAGCACGATAGGATGAGGTATGAGGTAGACAGGTTCTCAACACGTCCTCAAAGCATGAATGCATCGCGTCTGCACGTGATCAGCAAGTGAGCTTCTCGCGTTTTAGGTTAGCGTGTCTTTGGCTGCAGCTCTACCACAACATTGAACTGCTAGACTTGCGCAACTATTCATCTAACATTCATCACTGTCACTCACTTTCTGTCGCTATTGGATCTTCGGTGTAGGCTTGATCAGATCAACGCGCGCATACAAGCTATCCACATCTTCACGCGATCATGGCGCCGGCCGACACGCCAGGTCGGAAGAAGCGCGAGACTCAGTACTTCGAGGTTGGCGTGCAAGGAAGGTCAGTCAAGAATGGATACTTGACGCACAGCAAGAATCATGTCGCGGAGGCTGACCTCACCATAGACGCACGGGTATCACACTCAAGGATAGTGGTGTTCGCGACGAGTTCGGCCTCGAACCACAAGAAGGCTTATTCTCATCACCTGCGAAACAAGCTCCTCAGTCCGTGCGCAATGCTCGCAGCGCACGTCAAAGCAATGGCACGTCAAATGGCTCGGAAGACATGGATGTTGGAGGGAGTGAGTTGGCGCGGTGCACGTCAGGTGCCATAGCACCATTAGCTCCTCCGTTCCTCATTCCGCTGAATTCGCCTTATGCACTAATCTAGGATATTCGGCTAACATCAGTCTACAGGCTCCGCGCCTGAACCAACCGAAGTACTCAGCGCACGGCGCATCATTCATTCAATACCAGTCAGCAAGACACCACTGAAAACAAATCTCGGGGCTACCCCGCGTCGAGGCGGCAGCATGGGACCTAGGCTATCTGCACGAAGAAGCCCATCCCACACACCTGGTCGCGCTGCTACCCACTCCCCAGTACGACGACTCCACTACTCTATCGATGAACCACAACCTAGTGTGGAGCGCAGCCTAAGAAGAGCGCATGATCGCGCGCACGGTCGCGCACATGAAAGACTCTCGGCGACTGGATCTGCAAGGAGGAGGAATGTCTTCGACTTGCCGGAGTCTCCTGTCAAATCATCGCCAGCGCGTCGGCGTGGTAGCCCTTTGCGCAATGTGGTGGAAGCGAATGAAGATGAGGTTATGGTCAATGGAACACACGAAGAAAGCCCGTTGCCACCCATGGGAGACGAAGACATGGGATTTGGACAAGATGAAGAAACACAGCAAATGGAAGAAAGTGTTAAGGAATCTCAAGCACATTCTCAGCCAAAGAAGCGAGGTCGTCCACGGAAGAGTGACACTACCAGCTCGCAGGTTATAGATGTCGATCAATCGATTGCTGCTGAAGAACCAGAGGTGGAAGAGGACGCACCTGCAGCCAAGAAGCGGCGTGGACGACCTCCTAAGAATCATGTGGAGCCAGAGATTATAGAACCAGTCGAGCCCGAAAAGCAACCTACAAAGAGAGGAAGACCCGCGAAAAACGTTATACCAGCCACGCAGTCGCCCGCAAAGTCTCCTGCTAAAAGTCCTGCAAGAAAGCCTGCTTTAGCAAAGAAAGATGCAAACAAACCTACAGGCCGCCCACGAGCTGGTACCCAAGTATCGAACGCAGAGCCTCGAGCGGGCGTCCAGCGCCAACTCCACATTGACGCAAATGACGAGGACGAAGAGAAAATGGGTCGATCCCGCTCCGGACGTTTGGTTGTCAAGCCTCTCAACTACTGGTCTGGAGAACGCAAGGTTTTCGCGAACATCGGCGGCGTCATGCCCGTTGGAGCAGATGCTGACGTCGCTGAAATCGTGCGTGTCGAGGACGCAACCCCTGTCAAACGAGCCTTCAGCCGCCGCTCCGCCTCAGTGCAACCTCCAGCTCGCCAGCGCCGCGGTGGAAGCCGCTTGAAGAATGTCTTTGAGCAAGACGAGGACGACGGCAAGCCGGAGCCGTGGGAGCAAGATGCCAAGAACGGCGTCGTCGCTGGTCCTGTGCGGCTCTGGGACAATGTGGAGGAGAAAACCGTCGACCAGGAAGAACTCGACCAACAGCTGGCTTTTGCAGAGGCGCGAATCAAGCCGCAGGGCACAGACGACAATCCTACCTTCCTCTTTACGAAGACGCTGACAATGTCCTTCTTCGGTAGCGGTATGATTGAGCTGCAGCCGGGCGGCTTCAAGGGGTTGAAGAATTCGAGGAGGTTCCAGTTTGTGTTTTTTGTGCACCAGGGAAGGGTTGCGGTTACGGTCAATGGAACGAGGTTTGTTATTAGCAAAGGTGGCGTATTTCAGGTGCCAAGAGGTAAGTTTATGCTTGATTTGTGCGAGGGGAGGATCGAGAGAGTGGCTTTACTGACGCAAGATACAGGCAATTTTTACAGTATTGCGAACGAGTCGGAACACTCTGCCAAGCTCATGTTTGCTCAGGGCTGCGAGCCGACGATGCAGGTGCAGCAGGGAGCGGCATGAGTCTTGAGTCGACCGTGCAGGACTGGATGCATGCCTGTAGGGTGAGTCTACCAGAGTAGAAGGAAAGAAGTCCTCATGCAGTGTTACGAAGGGCAAAGGGAAATTGGCGTCATGAGCGATGATATACGTGCAAGCGATGATACAAGCGATGATATACCTGGAAAGGCGTTACAGCAGTACGAGCTCGGAAGATTGGAGGAAGGTGAACTGGTTCTGTCTACAGCAGTGGGGATTGTGTCTGCGTCTGCTGCTTTACTTTCGATGCGGAAATATTGAATTGCATCTGACCATTGCTTGTGCTTCGCGTCGACCTCAGCAACTTCTTGTGAACTTGGACGTGATATGTCGTTGCGTGCTACAGGAAAATCAATTCGTACTCTACGTATATGTTGTGTCATGATGGGCTCCGTGATACTGGATATCAGGAAGTGCTAGTGCAGTCCATTGGCTTGCATTGCGGCAGGCACGAGCGAGTGAGCATCCACTTACACACTAGCACGTTTCAACAAAGAATATATTTTATTCAAAAACCATTTCTGTCACATACGACCACAGGAGAATGAACACAGGCCATCCCGTCCGCTCTGGCGTACTTAAGCATTCTACCGGCTGCGTAGTAGTTGGGTGGGTGACCACCAGCGAATTTCAGCTGTTGTATGTCAACTCTTCTTTTTGCTTTTTGACATTTTTTTCATCACTTCTCTCTCGCCTATCAGTCCTGGCTCCTCCACGCTTCTGCCACGATCACACGTACTTCGATATTGCACGTTCCTTTTTGGGCCAGTCTTGGTGTCGCAAGTCACAGTCAGACAGTCACAAAATAAGTTCTTGACACAAAATAGGAGGGAATCATGCATCAAGGCGTGTCAGTTCTATTTATCCTAATCCTCATGGCACACGACTTCATTGACGCGGCACGCATTTTCCGCAGGTCGTCAATATGGCGGCGTTGGCCATGTGTCTAAGCCCTTGCTTTCTCTCCTCCCCTACAAGCCGGTCTTCTTCATGGCCCTTTGCATCACGACCTATCCTCCTCATTTCGCTTCTTCTCATCACCTCCATCGCCTCTTCCAGGTCCTTCCCCGGTCACGTCCTCGTCCCCGGAAATGCCCCCGCCTTACTCAAGACCACCATCGCCCGCTCCCTCGATATATACCCCTTCACCAGCCCCTTGTAGATCATATTCGCGAGCGCACACTCCACTTCGTCTCGATCCACGCTTTCCAGACGTCGTGCCAATGCTGCTACCATTGTTGGCTCGCCCGCAGGCGTTGTTTCTGTCGGCGGCTCCTGCTGTTGTGGTGCCGTAGTTGACCCGCTGCGCACCCGTCCAGCCATACTCAGTCGCATCGCCGCCACAAACTCCCCGATCGGGATCCTGCTCCTCCTCACCTCCGCGCCCTTCTCCCCCTCCATCCCGCCCGCCAGATATACCTTCCTGAACAGATTTCGCACGACTATGTCCCTCGCCCGTTCCAGCGTCAAATAGATGCGCAGACGCACGAAGGCGTCGTAATTTGCGTCAAGGGCGGCGTCGAAACCGTAGAGGTTGGCGGTGCGCAGGGATTGTAGGAGAGGGGTGAAGAGGCGTTGGAGGGTGGGGTGCGGGGCGAGGAGAGCGAGAGAGGGAATGTGATGTGTGGTTAGGAGGCGCGTGGGGATTAGGTAGGTGAGGATGCGGGTGCGATTGGAGGAGGCGGTGGGGAGGCAAAGGGAGAGGGCGTGGGAGAGGTGGTTTTCGGCCTGGGGTGAGAAGGAAGGAATTAGCTGGCTGATGGAGCAGAAGTGATATTGGGGGCTGGACGCTGGGCCAGGAAGTACCTTAGCATAGTCCTCTTCGAGGAAGTGGATGATTCCAACGTAGTATTCGAATGTTACTATATGTGCTTTTGGAAACTTGTCCAATGTTGGCATATCTCCTGCCACGCTTTGCAGTGATCGCAAGATGTTCTTGGACAAGCTGATGGAGTTCAACTGCGAGTGCCGGTTTGATTAGCTCTATCACCATACTGTGAATCATGTGCTTACCTTGAAGTATGTCTTAAACAACAGTCCAGCGATATAGTAAAGCCCCCATTTTCTCGACTCCTCCATGGGTGCCCTGACATCTCATCAGCCTCACCTCTCCCAATCTATTCACACTGCCAAACCCCACTTACCTATCACTGATACACAATGCAAAAATCCTATTAATCTGCCTCGCCGCATCCTCCAGTTTCCCATTCTGCTCCAGCGACTCAACCACATCATCCTGAAACCCCGCGCTGAAACTCACACTCCCTTTCGTTTTCTCCGCAGCCGCATCCGCCTTGATTGCGAAATTGCGCAAACATCGCCCAGACACATACAGCAGCGGCAGCGTCCAAACGGGAAACGCCGACGTCTGAAAGCCGCGGATCACGGCATTCACAAACTCTTTCCATGCTTCGTAGATGCGGTCCCAGGGGATGTGGGCTTCTGCCGGGATTGCTACAACACCGCCATGCTTTGCATACGGTTCGGTGGCGAGGTAAACCTGGCCGAACTTCCAGTAAGCCGAGAAGACTTCCTGCCAAGAGCGGGCTTCGGCTTTGGTGAGGTCGAGGGAGGAGCTGTACAGGAGTTTGGAGCGGAGATCGTTGTCGAGCCTGTTGGGAGCGGAGCTGCGGGCGTAGGCATAGATGGAGGAGTGTGGGATGGTGGGATCCAGGGCGTGAGCGATGGCGTGGCCGTTGTTGGCAGAGTAGCTGATTACGAACGTGGTAATGAGGGCGTCCATTGTGGTGAACGGTGTCGCTGGGAGACTTTTCTGCGGGGCGAGTGTTGCACGAAGCACTGGTCTACGCACGTTCAAATGCACATGATCCAGCACTATTTGACGCAAAGTTCCTCTACAGTCACGACGTGCGGGTATCACTTGGTGTCCTGTTTGCAGGAGTATGGGTAGTGGTGGTTGAAGATGCTCAAAGAGGCATTCTGTATTTCGCTACACGTGACTTCCTTCGTAGTAAACAGTGAACATCATTTCGCTTTTCCCAAGTTCTTTCCTGCCGTTGAGCTTCTCTATGTACAAGTAGCTTCTCTTTCCCAGGTTTATTGTATCATAGCATCATCATCTCATCGTGCGTAAGATCTTCTTCGAGATCTTCCACCTTATCTGTTCCTGCTGATTCATCACCAACATCAGCCATCTCTATATCCTGTTCCGTTGATGCTGATGCTGATGCTGATTCCTGTGTAGCCTCCGCCAGCTGAGAAGCCTCAGGTTCATGTATATCCTCCTTCTTTTCATCCTCGGCTTGGGGTGTTCTCCCCACAGCCGCTTGTATATCAAGCACCTGACCTGGTCGGACTCCATTCTCTTGCGAACCTATATCCTCCGCACCAATGCCGCTTGGTCCCCTTGCGCCAGATGCTCCATTCTCCTCGTCCACCTTTTCGCCCCCTCCATTGACTGCATGCGCCTCGTCGGTGGCATCAGCAGCATTCTGTGCCTCAGCTGTCACAGCCGTCGCGACAACATGATCTCGATTCGCGGAAGAGCCAACTGGTGCTGGTGGACTACTAGCTTCCTGTTCTTGCCGCAGTAATTCCCCTTGTGTGATACCACCAATCTCTCTCAGATGCTCCTCCATTGTCATTTCGACATCTTCATCACCGATCGCGTCGACCCCGTTAACCTCGTTACTCCCATTTGTGGTGTGCTCGACCTCTGTTCCTGTCGAAGCTGAGCGTGATCGTCCTACGCCATTGACTAGCCACGGTATTGGTGTGAGTAGCGCACCACCTAGACTATCGTCGGAGAAGTCAGAATTAAGGGGTGTATGGTTGGTACCATTCACCATTTGCACGACCGCTGCCGGGCGTGAAGGTGCACTATTGCACGAAGATACGGAAACCACCCGATCTAGCGCGTTCAGATATGTATTTAGACGGCGATAATGCTCTTTCGGCCGCAGCACGAGCTCTGCTAGCCGTTGTATTGTATGTGGTGGTTGTGTTGGAAAGCTTGTGGTGAGCGTGGTCTTGACGTGCGTAAGGATGGAGAGAAGAGGCGGAGGGAGTGTACCAGATGGTAACGCGAGCGCATCCTCGGTCACGCCGTTCGTAGGATGTGGTGGTGGTGGTGTTGTAGGCTGCACGGCTTGTGGAGGTGAACTCGGTGGCGCGTCTTGTGTGTCACTGATGTCTTGTGGCCGCGATGCTATCGAGCTAGGAAGTGTTTGCTCGGTCGACTTCGGTGGTGTGGAAGGAGGCGTTCGGTGGATCGTTGCGACACGTATCGTCGGTATGACGAAGTCATTGTGAGCATTCTGAAAGTTCACGTTTAGTGCGTGTTGACGGTGGAGGTTTCGTCTCAAACATACGTGATCTAGGCGTTCTAAGACGGTCTCCAACACTCGAGGCCATTCAGATCTGGATGGCGAAGTCAGTATTTTGATTCGTCAGGCCTCAGCACGGAACATTGACTCACGAGTCGAAAGTGCCATCTGTCGCAGCTTGTTCCAGAAGCGCTTCGCCTGAAAGATATGTGATTAGCCATCGGAGACTTCTCACTTAGTGCAAGGGCGGTGTAGCCGCGCACTTACTTGGGGTCATCGTTGGCCAACGCCAGGAACGAGTCTCATTGCCGTCTTGCGGATGAGGTATCGCAAAGTGTTTTCGAAGAATAGAGGATGTGTCAAAGCATGCACGTCATAAGTCTGGAGACGGCTGAAACCATCACGTGCCCGTGGAACAAAAGATTTTAAGTTAAGACGCAGGGCAGGGCAAGCTCCGACGGAAATCTAGGCCTCTTTTGCCGAAACACACTTCATACACGGGAGCGCGAGTCGTGCGTAGCGAATGGTCAGGTATACAAGAGTTTTTCATAATGCTCAGAATCTATTCCATATGGCCTGTGGTATGCGATCGATCCGGACATGCCATCCTAAACCTCTCAGATCTCGTTCATATATGCCCAACCCAGCCCATTCCTCATCATATCGTAAAGTTCATCCGCCTAGTCAATAATCAGCCGTTCGGGCATCGGCACCGCATGGTGCAGCGTCTGCAGCTCCGCATCGCCTCCAGTGGGCGACCTCTTTCTTGTTAGTCTGTCGCGCAGTCCTTGGTTGAAGTTGCGTGTGCATGTTATTGCAATAGTCACCGTAATGATGAGTAGGCATATTGTAAGCACAGCGAAAGTGGTCAATGACCGTCGTGCGGGTATGTAATCTCCCACCCTGTCTGCAGGTCCGAACCACATGCGGAATAGCTTGACGAAGAAGTAGGCGAGGGCGAGCAGATAGAGGAACTGGTGTGAAGATCAGCCTTGGAGGACTCACAGTGTTGTTCTGCGATCGACTTACGATAGTAGTAACCATTCCCCACAAGCTCTCCCTTCTGACCCAGAATAGCGCGAGGGCAAAGATGACGACGGTGATGGGGAGAGCAGCGATGGTGAGGTAGAATTCAAGATCTCCTGTCTCCTGAACGACCACTAAGAAAAGGACGGTGAATGCCACGAAGAAGAAGAAATCGAACTTGAGCAGGGAGAGGTAGACCTGTAGAGATGATTAGCTTAGTCACCTCATATGGTTTTGTACTGGAAATACTGAGAACTTACTTCGTAGAATCTGAACGCTTTCCTGATGCCAACACTTGGTCCGTATCTGTCGAAGACACTCCACGCAAACTCTTTGTATAGGTAGTACGCACTCAACCCCATCAAAACACTCCCAAGCCCAAGAACCGCAGGCATCGCGATGATGAATGGATGTACTTGATCACTGAATGTCGATTGTAATGCTGGTCCTTGCCCTGCAGGCGGTACTATCCGGGTGTCCAGTGCCTTTACAACATCCGACAATTGCAGAAACTGCACGGCCGCCTCGATCAACAGTCCCACATTATACAGACACAGTCCAATAATCTGGATAGTATTCTTCAGCCGTAGCGCATCCACCACCAGCCCAAGTTCATAGAGGAACCCGAAAATAAACAAAGCTAGGTATGACGGCAGCGTCGCGGCATACGGTTTCGACTGCTGCTGATTCCGTGCCCAACTCGCCAGATCTTCCTGAAAGCGCGCAAACACATATCCCTCTATCGCGAGACCAATTGCCGCTTGCACGATAACAACGACAAGGAAGACCCACGCCCAGCGCGAGTAGCCACCGCGCGACGTGGGATTGGAGGAAGTGCTTGCGCCGAAGTTCATGGTGTTCATTGTGTTTGTGCGGCTGGGAAAGAATTGGCCGCGCTCGTCGCGGGGGTTGGGCGACGGCAAGGAGGAGGCTTGGGAGGCGTAGCCGGAGAGGTAGGAGGGTTTGGCGGCGTAAGGGTCGTCGATGTCGATTGGGGAGTCGGGGCGGTAGATCGTGCCGGGGGTGCGGGATTGGTAGGCGGTATTTGGTGGCTGGAGGGACATGACACCGTGGGCTGTCATTGGGGTCGTAGCACGCGGGCAGGATGCGCGCGGTATGAATATATGTCACAGATCCAGATGCGACTGTTCGAGGTCCGAAGTCGGTGTGCGCTATGAGCTGTGGATGATGTGGAAGGTGTCACGCCAGAGGGCGGTTTTCAGAGTCTAGGCTCGAGTGAATATAAGTTCTTGACGTCTTGCTTGGAGCACAATATCGACTTGGGCTACAGATATGTCGAGTCTTCGTGGTCAGTGCAGGCCTGTTATCTCCCTTTCCGGTGAGGCTGTGTGCTGTTTCGGAGATGTCGCGTCACGCAGGAATGCTGGTGGCTATGGGCACGTAGCGAGGTAGCGACAGTAAGGGTAAAGGCAGTGGCTGGCGCGATGGTCTTATGGATGTTCTGTATTCGGAGATTGTAGAGAATAAAGGCAAGGCAGTGCTCTTGTGCTTGGCGGAAAAAGAGGAGGAGTGCATGAGGTTCGGTCGGGATCAGCGTACCAGAGTTGACGTGGTGGTCTATCACTATGTCACGATTACATGTACATCTCCAGTATGTACAGTACTACACTATAGAACACAAGTCTGAACGGAATCCTGACGGCACTTTCCCCAGAAGACTTTCAGCCTCCCATCCTGTCCGGAACAGTTGAAACAGCTACTTGCAGATCTGTGCATATTACTTCCAGAGTCCGTCGAATAGGTAGTAAATCTAAGGATCGAGGATACTACTCGAGTACAATGAGGCCTATGCACTCTCCTAGGTTGACGTACTACTGTCGTGACCGCTACGGTATCCACATCCACGTCTCCAAACAGTAGGCATGCTATTGCCAGCCCGGATTGAGCCCTTGTGTTGTGCTTCTGTTCAACAACCTGTTCAACCTCCTGATCTCTGTCCACCTACTCAGACTCCCAAGTTCCAGCCAGTTCATACGCCTCGATTTACCACTTGGGTTCCCGATGATGACGGCCCTCCACGAGCCCTCACTCACGGCACTTCCAGTACTTGCTTTTCTCTGACTATCAGTTGTCGAACCGAAGTACTGTCCAAAGAGCTCATTCGGTATGACTTGGACTGTCTTGTAGCGGACGAGGGCGCACGTGAGCAGTATAGTGAGACCAAGTAGAATCCCAGCAGTGATGGCGGTGGCCTTTTGTGCACCGACGGCCCTTGTGACTGCACCTCCGATCCCTGTAGCTGCAGCGGCGAGCAAGTACGCCAGGCCTTGGGTCACGAACAGGCCTGCACTGACTCTCGGGAAACTCGAATATGTCGTTCTTTTGGCCACAATACTTGGGGCAAGACTTTGCAGTCTGTGACGGCTGTTGGCGCCAGGCTGTAGGTCGCAAATGTCGAAAGTCTCCATTATGATGCCATTACTTTCGGCAATCGCCAGATTCGAGATGTAGCCTATGAATGCGGCGAAGATGATGGGTGCCATGAACTGCACCGACTTGCCCTTGGACGACAATGTATATGCCACGCCAGCGATTGGCAACGCTGTCATGAAAAGGGCTCTTCGGAAAAAGTGTGAAGTCCACGCAAAGCGCGGCTGGATCGTCATACTATCTGTTCGTGGGCCACGAGTCCGAGAGCCGCTGAATATGTTTGCCTTTGAACATGGTACTGCCAGCAGTGCTCCAATAGCAATACCAAACACACCTAGGCCAACATACTCTGGTCTAAATCGATAATTGGCAGAGAGAAGGTTTCCAAGCAGTACAATGATGAGGACCACCTCGGCATAGATCCAAGCCAGGTACAGAGCCATGACCAGAAAACCACTTTGTGCGAGCATACGCATCGAAAGATATATGCCGGCAAAGACTTCTTCCCACCACCATTTTGGACCATCTCCGTAGACATGCATCTTGATCTCTCCTCGTGCGACCCTCCTCGAGACTGTATCATTTGGTAGTTCCACTTCTTGCATGATGCGGCGATGCTGGCTCCGTCGTGTCTCAGGAGTTATGACTGTCAAAAGGGACATCAGCGCGATTAGAACCACACAAAGGTAGAAACCCCAGGCAATGTCCAGACCACTGATGACTTCAGCACCAATCAGAAAACCGATCGCAAGAGATCCGATCCAGCACCACGACCAGAAGCCGAGCCAAAGACCCATTCCACCACCATGCCGTCGAATGTCATCTGTCATGACGAGCTCGCCGTGAGGATTATCACTTTGCAAAGACGCGCCGAACAAATCAAGTAGTGTTGAGATGAGGTTGATATGAACAAAGCCAAGTGCAACCCCAGTCAAGGCTCTAGATAAGAGCAGGCCAGCAATGTAGTCAGAGTAATTTGTACCACGTTGCGTCCCGACAATAACCGCTTGGGGAATCTGCAAGGGTAGTGCAATGGCCAGACCAGTAAGTGTATAAGGTCTCCGGCCATGAAGAAGTGGCAGTGGCCAGAAGATCAAAACAACGAGACCGATAGCAAGGTACAGCACTACATTTCCAAGTATGACACGATGATGTCGATCAGCCAGAGCGTACTGGATAGCCGGCACTTCTCCTGCGTAGACACCGATGAGAATGCCAATGAGTGCTGTATTGAGGCAGACAATGCAAGCTGTCCATCGCTTCCGCCACAGTCCCCAGTTTCGAGCAATAGGTTGCGGTTTGTAACCCCAGTGGAAAGATTCGCCGTCCTTTAGCACTATATGATTTCGACCTTTCAGTGCATCTACATATGTCGTGAAGTCTTTCTGGTCAAACTTGTCCGCGCCCCAATTATGTCCGCTTGTGTCAGGAACTTCAGCTTCCATTGCATGCAATGGAGGCGCTGTCGTCGGTCCCTGGCCGGGACTTGCTGGCGAAGGGGTACCGCCTGCACCAGATATACCACGTGTAGCCAGGGTCGACTTTCGAGCAGCCAAGGAGCTTTTCCGTGGTGGGACTACTGGATCACCAATGGCTGAAGATGGATGGTCTGACGGAGATGCAATACCTCTACTGACCAGGTTCACGTGCTCCCGATTCGCCGCTCGGGTAGCAGCTGGTGGTTCAGGCAGCTGTTCACTCCTTAGTGATGTGACGGGCACTCTTCCCGATGGCTGACCCTCTCCGTGGTAAGCCCAATCATGTGCAGTCGATTCGTGCTCCATGGTGTTCTCCTGGCTGACTGTCTCCGAGCCAAGACGATGATGCGGCCACTCTTCATCCCAAACGGTCCGTACATTAGGTTGCGTCAAAGATGCTGGTACAGGGACATTACGTGCTGACTTCGCAGAAGTTGTACCAGGTGTCACTGATCGTCCTGGTCCGACAGTCGATTGTTGGCGATGGACAAAGTCAAGGTAGCTCATGGGCGGTACAGCGTCAATGTCATAGGACCAGGAGCTCGAGCTGCCCATTTCTGAGGAGTTCGGACGACCACTTTGCATTGCAACCTCGTGCCTGTCTTGCACCGCTGAGACTTTCTTCATAGCACGACTTGCCTCATTGACTATGCCAGGCACCTCTTCGGGATGGTCATGATTCGCAGCATGTTTAGCCAATTGTAAGGCTTCTTGCATGAGGTTTTCCAATCCTTCTACGGCATTCCGAAGAGAATCCGTAGTAGTAGCATGATTGCTTGCAGATACCGCAGTAATGTCCTGGTGCGGGTCCTCCTTGTTCAAAGGTGGCAACTCTTTCCACGATCGAGCGGAGATAGGCTGGACGGACATTGCACGTTCTCTGGACTCTTCGGCATCGCCATTGGTGCGCCGAATCTTGTTGGTATTAATGGGCTGTACAGAGAAGGACACCTTTCGATCCTTGGCCTCGACTGGTGATACTGGCAGAGCTGCTGTTTTAGGTGATGGGCTTCGCCTGTATTCTGCTCCGGCGTGTGTGATTGTCATAGTGCTTGATGTTGTACTGAGGACAGGTGCTGCAACAGGACGACGTGGCTGAGGTGACACTAGCGGTGGAGGTGTGCGTAGGGTACTTGCCGCTGAACCGCTCGAGTCGCTCAAGCTCCTGGCACGAGCCTTTATCAAGGGCTCGACGTCGGAGGCGAAGGTAGAGTCGCTGACGTGAAGTTGACGAGCCAAGGTGACTAACGGAATGGCAGGTTTACTTTGCACAGACTTGTAGATAGGTGCCTCCATCGCTCGGGCTGCTATCTGCTGAGCTGTAGTAGGTGATAATTGACGGCTCCCAGATCTGGTCGGGACATCAGGCTTCGACGGCGGAACGACCCCAATACTGGTAAAGCTGACGTTTCTTTGGTCAACAGGCATCGGTACTGGCGACATTGTAGCATCAGCCCCAACGTGAACACTGGTACTCCCTCGTAATGGCTCGGGAAGAAGTGCCTCATCATCAACAAAGGAGCCAGGTAGCTTTGGAACGCTGGGATGGCGTCCTTGATTGCCATCAAGCCACGGAAGGCGTGTTTGTCGTCGGCGTGGCTGGACATCAGGAGCACTCATAACCTTCCCGGGGTGAGACTCCTTGAGAGGAGGCAGTGCTGTTCCGCTGCCTTCGTTCTTGCGCAGCCGTGCCCTACCCGAAGGAGTTGGAATATGATAGGAATTGCTGGGCGTGTTTGGTACTGCTCGCGAAGTAGCTACAGGTGCTCCGTCGTAGCTGGTGGTATGGCTCAACTCAAGAGGAGGAGTCCTCGTATCAGTGCTGGCAAGAGCCTCGCTCTGCGGCGTTGCTCTTGTCGTCGCTTCAGCTTCGTGCTCGAGTGGGAGATTGAAGGTGACGTTCTTTCGTGGACCGCCTAGCCGCTGTCAGAGAAATCTCCACATATCGAGCATGACAGCCTACCTTTTCGAGACCGAATACTCGACATAGGTGACCGCGAGACGACTGCAGTTGTGAATGTTTCGTAACAAATTCGAGCGACAAGGACCCAGCCCAGAAGCTAGAGAAGACGATAAAGTCAGGCGATTTTGAGGACAGATGAGGAGGCGAAGATAAAAATAGGTGCAAACGAAAGTGATCAATCGTGACACCAGCTAATGATGACAATGCCGTGGATGTCGCAGTTGGAATCGATGGCGATGAGAAGCTCCTGTTACAAGTTCGAAAGCATTCACATGCGGCTGCCAAAGCTTTTCAGGATGTCATACAGCAGGCGCGATCGAGTCATTACGAACTCAGGTGAAGATCTGCGCGTATCTGAATTTGCCAGTCGGCTGACGAACAAGATAAGGAAGATTGATATGGTCTACCTAGAACTGACTATCTACCTCGAGTGCTGTAGATTTTTGACTCAATTAATTAGTAGTATCCTCCTTGAAATACAGCGAAGAGGCGGACAGACCTAAAAGAAAAAAAAGATGAAGCGTCGTCCTCGTCTGAATAATCGGAATCGAATTGTACCAGTCACATCAGCACGAGTGCAAGATGGACTAGCACGCTGCGTATTGCACTGAAGTGTCATGCCGCAGCACACACAATCTTCGCACCGGCTCCCATAGGAATGCAGCCACGCATTGCCACTTCTTCCCTGTTGCCAGGTATACAAGAGCTGCGGACTGATCCTGGATTTTCTGATGCCAAGTGCAGACGTGAGTGTCACGCCAGGCCCTCGCAGGCAGCAGTCAGAGCTCAAATGAGAGACAAGTGGATCTTGCCCGAGATGACCATAAAGTGAAGATTACTCCGAATTTCTCATTTGCATGATGTAGACGCTCAGCAAGAAGCTGAGTGACTTGTTCGTAAGCAAAGAAACGCAGCATAGGACAAGGACGACGCTTGGGAGAGAAAAGAAGAAGAGGCGTAAAGTGAAGTAAACAGAAATAAAGAGTGTGGTCCACGTATTTCTCAATCGAGCATCGCGTGATACAACCAACAACGGTTTCGTACTGGACCCTTTGCGCACAAAGATTGACCTTTTCGACTACGAGAACATCGAAGACATCACGACAAACTAACTTACCGCAGGATCATACATATCTTCTACAGTAAGCAAGCTCTTGCGATAGCCATTTCATGACCTGCTAACATGTCTCAGATGGGTGAGTCTATTCTTCTTGGCAACCTCAGTGCAGCTGGATCTTTTGGACGAACATACTGCGAAGCCCTCTCCGCGACAAGTGCGCATAAAGGCCAATCGTGTACATGCCGAGGAAGTATTGTCTCACTGCAGGAAAAGGTTGGAAGGTGCAAGGAGAGGAAGGTGGCACGATGGTTCTGGCAAGATGATATTGAGGGCAGAATTTAGGCTCCAGGGTTTTGACCAAAAAGACTGCAGTAGAGGCTGGACGATCATCATCTAAAGCGATCTGTTTGATGAGGAGCGCAATGTGACAATGAGCGGGAGAAAATCAAGAGAAAGCCACAAGATCAAATCTAACAAGAATCATATCTGCAGGTCGTCTACAAGAATACCAGGTCATTGGCCGCCATCTCCCAAGCGATGCCAACCCGGCACCAAAGCTCTATCGCATGCGCATATTTGCACCCAACACTGTTGTCGCAAAGTCGCGTTTCTGGTACTTCATTGCCAAGCTCCGTAAGATCAAGAAGGCCAATGGCGAGATTGTCTCCCTCAATGTGGTATGTGCCAGCTAGGCATCCTTGCCAACAGTAAGCCTCTTCAGGCCTCTGCTGATTCTGGTTTTACAGATCTCCGAGAAGAGACCTCAAAAGGTCAAGAACTTTGGCATCTGGATCCGATACGACTCTCGTTCAGGTACTCACAACATGTACAAAGAGTACCGCGAGATGTCCAGGACAGAGGCTGTCGACTCTCTCTACCAAGACATGGCTGCCCGCCACCGTTCTCGCTTCCGGTCGATCCATGTATGTAGTCCGATATCGAGTGGCTGGCTATATCTATATGCTTACTGTTTCACCAGATCCTCAAGGTTGTTGAGATTGAGAAGCCCTCTGACGTCAAGCGCCCCTACCTCCAGCAACTGCTCAAGAAAGGCATCAGCTTCCCTCTTCCTCACCGTGTTCCTAAGGCATCTGCCAAGAAGATCTTCGCTGCTCACAGGCCGTCGACCTTCGCGTAGAGGAGTTTGTGGCAGAGGCATGGTGAATAGCTGGACACGGACGAATATGGAAGGGGTTCTGATGGGAAGTCAATGGATGAGGAGAGACTATCAGGCATGAGATGGACCATCAGGCTTATGATTCATTCTGATGGTAGAAAGGCGTATCATGAACTACCCAGGCCCAAAAAGGAGACCAAGCAATTCTATGTCACTTTTAAGCAATCAAATTCGCATGGCTTTCCAGTGTCGCAAGATTTCATCTCTGCGCAATCAAGCATAATACGCTAGTCCATGTTGCTGTGCAGTTGAAATGTTGGTAAGGTGACCCTGTTTCAGATGACGCCCACTTGCATCATCACGTCGCGTGGCCAGGAGAGGATCGTATATGGAAATATTATGACAATACTGTATATACTGTATACCACAGTCCATACTTTAGCTGAAACATACCATACCTCTGTCCTTCCTGTTCCTACCACCCTCCCGCCATGGGGAACTGATGGACAGTACTGTATAACACCAAACGACCGTCTCTTCATTGTTTGTGACCTGCCACGCGAGAGAGGGTCTTTCCAAAAGTGTGGAGTAATCGAGTCGTCTCAAAAGACCATTTCATTTTGATCAACATTCATAGTACGGTTCACTTCTTGCTTCTATCCATATCTTGCTGCATGTGTTGCTTTCCCTTCTCCTTTCCTCCACTAACATAATATGGACAACGTCAGTCAGAAACGACCAGGTGTCGACAGGAACAGCACGGCACCTGCCATTGCCATGAACGGGCACTTTGCAACCAGTGATGCGAGTTCGAAAGAGCACTACGAGCATGGTGTACAGATCATAGATGGCGACAAGAACTTCAAGTAAGCGCTCTCCATGTATATCATAATGCTTGTGTGCTAATACAATGCTGCACCAGCTCGAACATCTCAATATACCTAGGCCTGGAGAAGGTCACACCTGTAGGCTTCAACTACCACCTCATCTCAGTCTTCGGCTCCCAGTCAACCGGAAAGTCGACCTTGCTGAACCACCTCTTTGGCACCGAATTTGGAGTAATGGCAGAGCAGGAACGAAGGCAGACAACAAAAGGAATATGGTTATCGAAGAACAAGCGGGAACATGTAGATGGAAGCGGTCACAACATGGCAGACAACATCTTGGTTATGGATGTCGAGGGTACGGATGGACGCGAACGAGGGGAGGACCAGGACTTTGAAAGAAAAAGTGCACTCTTTGCGCTCGCGACCAGCGAGGTACTCATTGTGAACATCTGGGAGCACCAGGTCGGGCTTTATCAAGGAGCGAACATGGGACTATTGAAAACAGTGTTCGAGGTCAACCTCCAGCTGTTTCTCAAAGACAGCAAGTAAGCTGAAGCCTGGCCACATGCTTACTAGTAAGCTAACGTCCTCAAGATCTGTACCACGATCGCTACTCTACTTTGTCATCCGAGACCACATCGGCAACACACCTCTATCGAATCTTCGGAACACATTACTACAAGATCTGGGGCGCATATGGTCGTCACTGTCCAAGCCACCAGGACTGGAAGAGTCCAAGATTCAGGATTACTTCGACTTTGCGTTCGTGGCACTACCACACAAGATCCTGCAGCCGGAGAAGTTCGTGTCCGAGGTTCAGAAGCTAGGTACACGATTTCGGGAAGGCTACAAGGACTCAAGAGGAAACGCACTGCAGCTAGATGAAGATGATAGCGGTATCTTTCTGCCGGAATACCACAGACGAATCCCCGCTGACGGATTCTCACATTATGCGTCTGGTGTCTGGGATCAGATTGTCAGCAACAAGGATCTAGATCTTCCCACCCAACAAGAACTGCTTGCGCAATTCCGTTGTGACGAGATTGCACGTGAGGTACTGGTCACATTCGACGAGACAATTGTACCGCTAGAGACTCGACAAGCCAATGCCGAAAAGGCTGGGAAGCCAAAGGTTTTGCCTGAGTTGGGGTTGGCACTGAAGACATCACGAACTCAAGTGCTAAAAGACTTCGAGACTGAAGCAAGTAGGTACCACAAGGGAGTATATGCGCGGAAACGTGAAGAGCTACTCGAGAAAGTGGATGGCAGACTGAAGGCTCTCTTTGTCGGTCAACTATCAGGAGCACATAAAGCTGGGGTAACCCACTTCACCGATGCAGTGACCGAGACTGTAAGATTTGGCCAGAAGAAGGGCAACTATGACTTTGCAGAGATTGTAGAGACAGAGAAGAACGCAGCACTTGGCAAGTTCGACGACGAGGCTCGAGGTGTACTAGTGCAGAATGCACCGTGGAGCAATTACACAAACCAGCTGGATCTATTCACACAGGATCTTGATGTTGTGAGTGCTAAATTACGACAGGAGGAAATGAGACGACTAGCATCACGAATTGAGCGTTGGGTTAAGACACGGCTTGCAGAAGGTATCAGTCTCGAGTTCAACAGTATAGGTACTGGTCGTGGAGGTTCTGGCGCACCCGGAGATGCACAAAAGCCAGCCTCGGAGAAAGACTTGTGGGACAGAGTATGGAAAGGATTTACAGATACAGTAGAGCATGCGCAAGGTCGCTTCACGGAGAGAGCGCGAGGTTTCGATGCGACACCTGATGAGGTAGAGGTTGGCTTGTGGCGTCTCCTGAGGAAGTCCTGGGCAGCACTACGAGCGAAGATTGAGGAGGAAGTCATGGAGGGCAACATCATGCTCAAGCTGCGAGAGAAGTACGTTGGAATTGTCCCAGTGCCGCACATCAATTTACTGATTCCAATTCTCAGCTTCGAAGACAAGTTCCGCTACGATGCAGAAGGTGTCCCACGTATATGGCGCCCCAACGACGATATTGAAGGCATATACACCGCAGCCCGATCCTCCACCCTCTCCCTTGTTCCCCTCCTAGCTCACTTCGTCCTCTCCGAAACCTCATCACCACCGCCCCTCGAAGCCTGGCTCGGCCATGCACCCTCCTCCCTCTCCTCCGCCGATAGCGAAGACATCCCTCCCATCGGCGGGCTCGACGACGACGAAGGCCGAACCCTCGTTGAAGAAATGACCATCATCCCAGCCGCCAAAGCCACAGACATCACGGCCCGTTTCAAGAAAACTGCAGACGGCATCTACGTCGAAGCGAAACGCAGCGCCATTGGCGGCGTCACCCAGGTGCCACTTTACTTCTACGGCTTGCTGCTCGCACTCGGCTGGAACGAAATCGTGGCGGTGCTGAGGAATCCGCTGTATTTCATCCTGCTGGCCCTGCTCGGCGGCGTCGGATATGTTACGTATAACCTGAACCTGTGGGGGCCTATGATCAGGATGGCGGATGCGGCAACGAAGCAGGCCGTGGATATTGGGAAGGAGAGGTTGAGGGAATTCTTGGAGGAGCAGGAGAGGACGGGAAGTACGGCGGGGGCGGCGAAAAAGGCGTTGTCGGGGCCGCATAAGGGTGGTGAGGAGATTGAGTTGGATGAGCTCAAGCCGACGAGAAGTGGAGGATCGGAGGCGAGGGAAAAGGTTGAGCTTGACGATATCTGATGTGGGCGGGGAATAGTCCTGGTTGACTATGTAAAGTATTCCAAATCAGTATCACGATCAACGATACTCGATACATGCTCATCGCTTACGACCATATTGTGCTGTCCTGCCTGTGCTTGACGACAAGTCGAAAGAGCACCATTGTAAGACGTGGAGACCTGGATGAAGAGGAGGAGCAGTAGAACTAGGAATCTCACGGACGCGGCAGCAACAGCAGCAGCAGCTAGAGCCTAGATGAGCAGGGTATTGATGAGCCTGTCTAGCTCAAATAGCGTAGTTGACCTCTATGAGTAGAGTCGAGCAATCCGCGTGGGCTTTTTGAGACGGCATATTTGCTGTGCTAACCACAGTGCCTACAGTTGAGAGCCTTCGAAAGTGGGAACAGAAGAAGCTTTGATTGCATACCGACATGTTACACAGTACAATGCCCCGCGAAAGACAGAGCGTTGCCAGCCCTTACTACGCCAGGCATCCTAGTCAAGCGTCCCATAGGCGCCGTCCTCGATGCCCTCTGCCTCATCGTCCTCCCTATCCTCCTCCGTCTCTGCATCATCATCATCATCCTCCACATTCGGCACGAATCGAAAATCGACAAACGTGACATGCCCACCCTCTAACTGCACCATAAACTGCAAACTCAGCACACCCTGCGCATCCGTCCTAATGCTGACCTTTTCCGCCACAGCCATTGCCTTGGCCGTCGCGCGAACTACGCTGAATTTGTACGTGTTAACGACGCGCCGACCGGCGACTTGGAATGTCTCGAGGAGCTGCAAACCTGGCGCACCGTCCTTGCCGCTGGAGGTTGTAGTGGAGTCCTTGTTGAAGTCCACGGTGGCAGAGCCGAGGGGCCCAATAGCGGAGAGGGAGAAGTAGGGTGCCTTAGGCGAGGAAACGATGGTGAGGTGATCTGGGGAGGTTGTTGCGAGTTCGGCAATGGCGTCGTAGAGGAGGGAGGCGCGCATGATGACCTTCTGTGTGAGCGTGTTACGATCGAAGGGAATTTCAAGGTCGTCTGTGTCGGTGGCGGGGCCGTTGCCCATTATGGTTTCAGGCTCGTAGGTCGTGAGATTGCAAGTTGTGGTCACGTTGCTTTCTTCGAGGGTGATGCAAAGGTCTGAGCCGGGTCCATTGTAGCTGAGGCGGCAGAGGCCGGTCATGCCTAGCGTGCGAGTGTCGAATGCAGTGGAAGACATGCCGATCGAGCGGGAACTGTTGATGCCACTGGAGTAGGCGTTGTCTGTGCGGGACGACCAGCGCTCTTTGTTTTCTGCAAATCCGAAGATTTGGAGTGTCTCGAGAAGGGCGATCAGGGAAATAGCAAAGGGTGGTGATTGTGGTTCTTCGTCTTGAGACAGCTGGAGCAGGGATTGTGATTGGACTGGATCGAAACGATATGACGTGAAGAGCTGCTTGTCTAGTACAACAGTCCCTGTCCAGTGTCAAATGGTGCCACGGGAGACGACTGTCACGACGAACCTTGCATGTTTCTTGACTCTTCCATCGTGAAACGTAGTCCATTTTCGGATATCTGGACGAGCGCGCGCGAAGCAAAGCCGACACAACGGAGAAGAAGGAATAGATCTCGAGCAGTACTTGAAATCGCGATGAGCTGTGGCATTGTGGTGAATGAGAATTGCTGGATTCGATGGGGTATCTTGATGAATGAAATATATGACAATAGGTATGTTGTCTAAACACTTTTATACGTAGACGCCAACTGCACAGATCATGTACACAGCGCCAAACCTGAATCATATGTTAATGTCAGGCATACCGGAAGAGGTCGAGCCACTCACCCGAATGCCACGGAGGCAGGAAGACCGAGAAGGGCGAGATTGACGGGAGACCGGTCTTGGACGAATTAGTTGCGTGGGTTGATAAGAGGTCATTTCGAAACATACTGAGCGCAAAAACGCCACTGAGTAGAAGACCTACAACGAATGTCAGTACATGTAAATGGACAAGCAGTGACGCGATGGCTCACCAATGGAAAGCAGGGATGAAGCCACCAAGAACTGAGAATCTTTCGAGATGATTGGGGAGTAAGGACTCGAAGCAGAAGCCTCCCAAACGTCGAGCAACGAAGAAGACATGCCAAGTCGTAGGTGTAGGTCGTAAGATCGATGATTGGAGGGTTAGGTGAAACAGAAGCGCCTTACTCGACAAGACCAATGTGAAACTGAGTTGACCACCTCTCCAAGACCCCAGCACATAGCGACCGTTTCAGCCCTATGTCGACTGTATTACCCCGGACTAACGACTCCGACAACCTAAAGTCATCGCGACGGTACTCACCTCATCTTCCAGGCCCCGTCGCAAGCTCAACGATGCCGAGCGCCGATCATGGTATGTCGTGCATAGTTTGAGCAAGAGCAGTAATAATTGACATTCTCCAGCGTCAACAAAGCGTAAAGCCGATGCGCCGCCAGGTTCCGAAAGTCCTACAAAGCGGTTGAAACAGTCACAAACACCTATGGAGCTGGACGAAGCAACAAGTATACAGAAGAAGCTAAACATCGTACCGTTTCCGGAGAAGGTGCGCATTCGCTCTTTGTTCTACCTCAACCATCACTAAGCAAAAATAGCCTGCTGTGATAGAAGAGCGAAACCATGATATCGAGTTCAGAGTGGTCAACAATGACGGGGAGCCAAACAGCTCAATCATACTCACCGGACTCAAATGCATATTCCAGAAACAACTGCCAAAGATGCCCAAAGACTATATTGCCCGCCTGGTCTACGATCGAACACATGTGTCCCTTGCTATAGTCAAACAGCCACTGGAGGTCCTTGGAGGTATCACATATAAACCATTCAAAGGCAGAACGTTCGCAGAGATTGTGTTCTGTGCCATCTCATCTGAGCAACAAGTGAAAGGCTATGGCGCACACATGATGTCACATCTGAAGGTAGGATAGAAAACTGGTCCAGCACGTTTAGTCTTGCTTAACATGCTTAGGACTATGTTCGAGCTAAATCCGACGTCATGCACTTTCTCACATACGCCGACAATTATGCTATCGGTTACTTCAAGAAACAAGGCTTCACGAAAGAAATAACGCTACCCAAACACCTCTGGATGGGCTACATCAAGGACTACGAAGGAGGCACAATCATGCAATGTAGTATGCTGCCAAAGATTCGGTACCTGGAATCCGGCCGGATGCTGCTGAAACAAAAAGAATGTGTCTTGGCCAAGATCAGGGCAGTTTCAAAGTCATATAATGTCTACCAACCACCACAGGAATGGGCAAACGGGCTGTGTAAGATCGACCCTCTCATGATACCAGCAATCAAAGAAAGTGGTTGGAGCCCGGACATGGACGAGCTTGCGCGGCAGCCGCGACACGGACCGAATTATAGTGGTCTCATTCACCTGCTCAACGACATGCAGAACGATTCCAATGCTTGGCCATTTCTGGTACCAGTCAGTAAAGACGATGTCGCAGATTACTACGATGTGATCAAGGAGCCCATGGACTTGAGCACTATGGAGGAAAAGCACGAAAAGGATCTTTATCCAGCAGTCGAGGACTTTGTCCGCGATGCTACGCTTATCTTTGTAAATTGTCGCAAGTATAACAACGAGCAGACACCATATGCGAAGGCTGCGAATCGTCTGCAGAAATTCATGTGGAAGAAAATCAAGGAGACGCCAGAGTGGTCGGTGAGTTTTGATCAAGGTATCCTGATGCTACGTGCTTGAGCTAATGATATGCAGCATCTCGACGAGACCACCTTTTGATTGCGTTTCAGCTTGACGCTTGGACAGGGACTGACATAATCATGGAATAACATATGCTAGGCGGGATGCTGGCCACGGGGCATTATTGCATGGGAAAGAAGCTTTACATTCATGATACCCGCCATCAGATGACTCTAATGGCACAACCTGTAGGATAGGATAGGATAGGAGAGGACTAAACAACAGAGTAAACATACTAGCAGCGATAGCTCTGCACATCGTCATCGTCATATAGCAACGGTCTTCATGCGAGCGCGTGCTGTTTATTCTAGCGTCCTCTTAGTGGTGTAAGTAAGTCACGTGAGGACGTGACTTCTGCGCCGATCCTCATTGAATCCAATTGCATTTCAAGAATATTGTCTGAAGCAAATATATATCTATATCATCTGTTTGACCAAGACGTGTCTGAGAGCAGTCCATCACGCCCATACGACAAGATAACGGGAGATCCGGCTTGCAGCTGGTGATTTGGGTGATTTGGCGTGATACCAATTTGCAGCGCGCCGGCGAACACGCTCTCCACTTCGACACGCCCGACGTGCTTCGTCTTTCTTCCCGCACTTCGACCGCCTGCACTTCCCATACTCACCTTCCTCCGAGTGTCTCGCTTTACTTTGCTGTTGTACACTATGCTCAGGACATGATTGATCTATCCTTACACCATTATCCTTACACTTCAGACGTCGTCGCCGCCTCAACTGCAGCAACACCGATTTCAGCTTCTCAACGGCCAAGCGTCATGCAAGCTGCCCAGACGCAGGCATCTTCTTCTCCAGCACCGACGCCAGTCTCAAAAACAAGCTTCGCCTTTCTTGTACATTCCCAAGAGACCATTCCGAATAATCTTCCTCCCGACGTGGATGATAAGCCGCTAGCCCGACAAAGACGTCGTAGAACTAGGTCAGTAAAAACAGCTTACAATCCGCTTCTCAAAGCTGCAGAGGATTCTCCGCGTTGTCCTTCCTTCGCGTAACATTCACTGACATGAATGAATGATAGTCCTGAAGACCAAGCCATATTAGAAGAAGAGTTCGATAAGAACATCAAGCCAGACAAGGCAGAGAGAACAAGAATCGTTGAACGCGTTGCGCTTGGAGAGAAAGAAGTCCAGGTATACCATGCTCGCACAGTGACAAATTGTCCTAGGCGAGCTCATGCTAATGCTGCGGCGCAGATCTGGTTCCAGAATCGCAGACAAAGCAGTCGACGAAAGTCCCGTCCTCTGCTTCCACACGAAATCGAGACACGTCTCCGGCCTGGTCATAGCAGTCAATCACCGACGTCCTTCCCAAGCTCGGACAACATCTCCGAAGACACAGCCATATCACGATCCTTGACAAGATCGTCGCCTGACATCGAGGCTATGATGAAGGACGAGCCAATGAGTGATCTGGTGTTAGTTCAGCCAGCCACTAGGAATGACAGCATACGATCAGCAGTGAAGACAGAAGACACCACGGAACCTCGATCTGGTGGTGAAGACATCATCGTCTGTGATGGTACTGCGGCTGAGCAAGAGCAAGGCCGAGCTGTAATGGAAGCACCACCGAAGGTCGTGCCAGCAACACCGGCACAATCATTCCCACCTTTTGCAGACTCTTCGTCGGCAGTCCAAGCATTCACATCATCATCCATTGCACGACCGATGTTAAGTAGTGAATTTACTATACCGTCCTCAGCTCCGCGGCGCGCGCGTGATGAAGACTCACCACCGCCGACCAAGTCTCTAAAACGCACTCGATCGGGCGTGCGTCTGGGCATGACTTCTGATGGAGCTGCCAAGATACTTAGTCCAGACGAGTCATCGCCCTCACCTCCGCGGCTGATTGCTACTGCCAGCTTCACTGGTAGTAGTGGTATGAAAGACTCATTCTGTTCCAGTCAAGGCAGTTCCGAAGGATTTTCACTTCGTCGCATTCCAAGCGGCCGCTCGCGTGACTCCCGTGCCTGGGAGTTCTGGTGTGATAGCGAGTCTCGCAACGGCCTAGTAAAGCAAGCACAACAAGCCCAGAAGGGCTCGGCCGCTGATGCAATCGGTATGCTTCGCTCTAACAGTCGGGGCCCTCTGACACCGACATCAAGCAAGCCCAATATCCGGTCAGATCGTCGAGACTCTTACAAGAGACAGAAAGTCGGATACACACCGAGGACGAAATCTGGATTGCAGCGGGCGACCTCAGCTGTCGGTCGGCTAGAAAACCAGGTTGTCAAGGAGAAGAGTGCTTTCAAAAGCAAACCGTCGAAGATGAGCGCATCATTCACGGCTTTGCCTCCGAGCAGCGATTCGGATAAAGAGAATGACGATCCAGTACCGAGCGCACCCATCGCGAGTCGACGACGCATCTCACCATCGAAAGCTCCTCGCCGCCGACCGATCCTTGGCGAAAGTTACACTGCTCCGACGGTAGGCGCGCAGAATGATGCATCACCGGTTAAACAGAAAGATCAGAAAGCGAAGAAGATTCCAGCGGACGAAAAAGACTTTGTTATTGCTACAGACGACGATGAGGTCAGGGAGTTTATGAGGGGCAGCGGACGCAAGGAGGCCGCGGAGGAGGACGATCTCGACTGCATCCAGGGGTTGCTATCGCTTAGTCAGGGAAATTGGCGGTGATGTCGGTTGTTTGCATACTTGTAGAGGTAACATTGTAGATTGAGGTATAGTCTAAGCAGAGGAGGAGGAAGTAGTCCGTAGTATGTATGTACCTTACTGTTCAGTTATTGTTGCTCGATTACAAACCAGAGTTTAAATGACTCGTGATCCAGTTTCAGCTTGCTGTTCTGTCTTGTCTTGTACTTTGCTCTTGAATGCCAGAACTTGCATCATATCTCTGGTAGTGTACTTAGACACAAGTCTCAGCACAATCCCTATAGGACTCTGCCCGGGATACTTTCTTTCTTCTGTCCTCTGACAGTATCATTTCATCCATATTGGTTTGCTGAGAATACTTTATAAATCTGCTACGAAATGTCTCAAAACATTAAACACACCATATCAGCAATGTGATATCTCCATACCATAGTGACTTGACCTTACTGCAATATACCGGAACTGCACCACGACTTGGCCATGATCAGGAGGATGTCGACGAAAAGTCAGCAGATCCGAGTCTGCATCGTTGGAGCGGGAGTCAGCGGCCTACGCGCGGCTGATGTGCTACTCCAGCACGGTGCCCATGTCACCATTTATGAAGCTAGAGACCGTGTTGGCGGACGGGTGAGTCGAAAAGCTACATCGAATTTGTTCAAACAAGCTGACTTCAGCATAGGTCGCACAAAGTGAACATCTCGGTCACCTCGTTGACATGTAGGCACAGCGATTACTGTCCATTCACACGACCCAATGAGCTGACGACTATAGCGGTCCAAATTGGATACATGGTGCCTCCGATACGAATCCTTTGATGGCACTCGCTTCCAAAACAGGCACAGTACTACACGATTGGCCTGAACGACAGGTCGTCTTTGACTCTGACGGCAGTCGTATTCCAGACCAGGATGTCCCCGAAATAGCAGAAGGCTTCTGGGGAATCGTCGCTGATGCCTTCAAGTACAGCGCGGAAAACACCAAGAACATCCCGACCAGCCGCAGCCTCATGGACTTTGTGAGGGAACAGGTGGCTGAAAAGTATAAGGACGAGACCGAGGAGGTAGCAACGAAGAAGCGGGTGCGAGTGTGTAGGGAGGCGGAGATGTGGGGTGCCTTCGTGGGAAGTGCGGTGCAGACACAGAGTCTCAAGTTCTTTTGGCTCGAGGAGTGTATAGAAGGAGAGAATCCATTTGTGGCGTCGACATATCAGAAGATATTGAAAGAGATCGCTAAACCGGCAATAGAGGGCGCGGACCTTCGACTTGCGCACAAGGTTACCGGCGTGAAGTCGCAGGAGGGCGAAAAAGTAGTGGTTGAAGTGAATGGCACGAAAGAAGAGTTCGATGAGGTTATCGTTACCTCTCCACTCGGCTGGCTGCAGTCGAACAGACACATATTCGAGCCGCCACTACCACCACGGCTGTCGGATGCTATTGTGAACATAAGCTACGGCACCCTGGACAGAGTCTACATCACGTTCGAAACAGCATTCTGGGAAACCAATGGCGGCGAAGCAGGCGCCCAGGTTGGGCAAGAGCAAGCACAAGCACCCAACACTACCGCCACAGTAGCACCACGTCGCCAACCGAGCAAAGACGGGCAAGACGAGGGTGAGGATGAGCACTATCCGGGCTTCACGCTCTTCTACGGAAGTGAAGACTACACAAAGCCTAACGCAGGCATCCACAATGCGATGAATTTGGCAGCCCTACCAGGCTCTTGCGCACATCCTTCACTGCTCTTTTACATATTCGGCGAAGCATCTACAAAAGTTTCTAACCTAGTCAGCACTACACCAGCATCCGAGCTAGATCGGAACCTCATTCAGCATTTCCAGCCATACTTTTCACTGATGCCGAACTATTTGGCAGAGGATCCGAGATGTCGCGCGAAAGCTGGCTTTGCGACAAATTGGGCAAGTGATGAGTTGGCAGGATATGGAAGCTATAGCACTTTCAGAACTGGACTCGAACGAGGTGACGAGGACATTGAATGTATGCGGCATGGCATGCCTGAGAGGCATATCTGGCTAGCTGGAGAGCATACGGCACCTTTCGATGCGCTGGGAACAGTTACTGGTGCGTATTGGTCTGGCGAAGCGGTGGCGAGGAGGATTCTGGCTTTACGAGCTTGACAGAGACATCTGCGGGATGCAGTATACATGTTCCATTTCCCCAGAGATGTCGTGCCGCCGCTATGCAGGATCATGAGCATACAGAGGATGCCTGAATAGGCATAGTGCTGTTGAGCCACGTCGGGACATCAATGAAGTAACTTCATACGCCACGAATTTCTTTCGGCGCGTATACAGAGATAGACACGTCGCCGTGAGGTAGTCACAGTGCTGTCACAGATAGCATGACACTGGAAGTAGACATTATTATAGCCGGACACTTCATTACATAGGCGTGTGAAGTTGCACAAAATGGAGAGATACCCCACTACCGAGACCCCCAATGGCGCATCGCTGGGCAATCTTGAGGCTCAACGGCACTTTTAAGGGGATCGGCGTCGAGTGTGGTGGAAATGTTGTGAGCTTGCGACTTCCCTGTCTTTTCTGATTTGCGTGGCTTCCCTTTTGCAACCTCGTCGTGGTCGTCGTCTCGTCTTGCCCTCGAGCTTGACCTGGAAGCCCATCTCATCTCCAACTTTAGCTCTCGTCTTTTCTTCCACCATCACCCTCGCTTTTATCATTATCCTTTCCCTTACACAACCTTCGCTGTCTTTGTCACTTTGTCTCTCATCTGACATTGCTGGCTTTCTAGTGTATGTCATCTGGTCTATACATCCACTACCTCACCTGTCGTCACATTTGCAGCATACTGGTCTGCACCGTCTGTACTTGCTAATACGAGCTCGTAACACCACAAGCTCTACTCCAGTCTACCTATCCCCACAGCATCGTCGACCGATAGACATCTACCTCAATCATGGTCGTCGTCAACAACCAAGAATACCTCTGCGCCGAGGAGCAAAGACTGAAGGAGGACCGGGAACGCAAGAGATACTGGAAGAAGTGGGGTCCTTACACCGCTGAAAGACAATGGGCTACCGGTATGTTGCTCGACCTGCTTGCATCAAGTCCTGTACTAATTCATGAACAGTTCGTGAGGACTATTCGTATGTCACTTATGTCCATCACTCAAACAGTTATGCTAACAATACATGAAGCCACGATGGTGATGCTTGGAGTCGTAAGTTACACCTCAGCCGATTGACGATGAGCGTGCAACATACTGACTCAAATCACAATAGACTTCTCCCACGACCACTCAAGATCGAGAGCATACCGCTGGGGTGAAGATGGTATCGCTGGTGTGTCGGACACGCACGGTCTGCAACACATTGCCTTTTCCTTCTGGAATGAGAAAGAGTAAGAAACATGTACTCCTCTTAGTGACTTCTCGGGCTTACTCATCCGTCAGTCCCTTCCTCAAGGAGCGTCTCTTTGGTCTTTCCAACCCGCAGGGAAACCACGGAGAGAGTATCAAGGAGGCTCATTTCCATCTGGACAATGTGCCAACAGTAAGTCTGCAGCCTCTCCTGAACATTCTCATTGCTAACAGCTCTATAGCACTCGTACATGAAGTATCTCTACAAGTACCCGCAGAAAGAGTTCCCATACGAAGACCTTGTTGAGACCAATGCCAAGCGCAGCAAGACGGAGCGTGAATACAACATCATCGACAGTGGCATCTTCGAGGATAACCGGTATTGGGATATTTTCATCGAAACTGCCAAAGAAAGCGACGACGAGGAGGAGCTCCTCTTTCGTGTGACCGCATACAACCGTGGTCCCGACCGCGCACCTCTGCACATTGTCCCTCATGTCTGGTTCAGGAACACATGGTCATGGGGTCATGAGCCCGATGCGAAGATGCCGTCGATCCGCCAAATCAGCCCTGTTGCTGCCGAGACAAAGCACCCCAAGATCGGAACTCGGTACTTCCAGCTGTCACCTTCGCCTGGTGTTGGCAAGAGCGGCAAGGATGTTGAGCCTCAGTTGATGTTCACTGAGAACGACACCAACTACCGCGAGCTTGGCTGGGGTAACAACAAGCAGCCATACGTCAAGGATGCTTTCCACAACTACATTGTCAAGTCCGATAAGCAGGCAATCAACCCGAACTGCCGTGGTACTAAGAGCGCTGCTCACTTTGCCTTCAACGAGGACGGTGGTGTCGCGCCTGGCGAGTGTGCTGTCATTCGATTCCGTATCTCCAAGAAGTTCGAGGGCTACTTGGACGAGGAGCTCTTTGACGACATCATGGAGCAGCGTCGCAACGAGGCTGATGACTTCTACTTTCGCATCAGCCCTTTGCCAATGACTGATGACCTTCGCAGCATCCAGCGTCAGGCTTTGGCTGGTATGATGTGGTGCAAGCAGCACTACTACTTCGTCTGGGACCAGTGGGCCAATGGAGACCCCAACATGCCTCCGCCTCCGCCTGGTCGCAAGGAGATTCGCAACAAGCACTGGAGACACATTCACATGGACGACATCCTTTCAATGCCGGATTCATGGGAGTACCCCTTCTTCGCTGCATGGGACTCGGCTTTCCACTGCATACCGCTTGCCATGATTGACCCCGAGTTCGCCAAGAAGCAGCTCGACCTCTTTACTCGTGAATGGTACATGCACCCCAACGGCCAGCTTCCAGCTTATGAGTGGAACTTTGGTGATGTCAACCCTCCCGTACACGCCTGGTCTGTCTTCAGGACCTTCAAGATTGAGCGCAAGATGTACGGTCGTGAGGATTTGGACTTCCTCGAGCGTGTCTTCCAGAAGTTGCTTCTCAACTTCACCTGGTGGGTCAATCGCAAGGACGTCAACGACAAGAACATATTCGAAGGTGGTTTCCTCGGACTTGACAACATTGGTCTGTTCAACCGATCTGACCCTCTACCGACTGGTGGCTCCCTGGAGCAGGCTGACAGTACGGGCTGGATGGCATTTTACTGTTTGTCTATGCTTAACATCTCGCTTGAGCTCGCCAAGCACCGCCGTATATACGAAGACATTGCCTCGAAATTCTTCGAGCACTTCATTCTCATCAGTGATGCCATGCAATACGGCAAGGACGGTGAAGAAAAGTCGCTGTGGAACGACGAGGATGGATTCTACTACGATGCCATTACTTGGGGCTCACCTCACCACCAGCAATTGCCAGTCCGTTCTCTTGTCGGTTTGATCCCGCTCTACGCAACTCTGACCCTCGAGCCAGAGGTTATTGACAACTTCCCCTCGTTCAAAAAGAGGATGAACTGGTTCATTGAGAACCGCGCAGATGTTGCTGAGCGCAACATGGCAAGTTTGAGGCGTCGTGGACAGTCTGACCGTCTCCTGCTATCTCTTGTCAGCGAGGACCGCTTGAGGAAGATTCTCGAGAAGATGCTTGACGAGACTGAGTTCCTTGCCGACCACGGCATTCGCTCTCTATCCCGTCATCACCACGACCACCCGTACTCAATGGATGTCAACGGCCAGAAGTACGAAGTGTCCTACGTTTCTGGTGACTCTGACAGTGGTCTATTCGGCGGTAATTCCAACTGGCGTGGACCTATCTGGCTCGCTGTCAACTTCTTGCTCGTGGAGTCGCTTCAGCGCTTCTACATGTTCTACGGTAACGACTTCAAGGTCGAATGCCCTACAGGATCTGGAGATGAGATGCACCTTGGCCAGGTTGCCGAGGAGATTCAGCATCGTCTTCAGCATCTCTTTGCCAGAGATGAAGATGGGAAGCGTGCCATCAACGACGGCAACGAGACACTCAACAGCGACCCCAACTGGAAGGACTACCTCTGGTTCTACGAATTCTTCGACGGTGACAGTGGACGTGGTCTTGGTGCAAGTCATCAATGTGGTTGGACTGGTTTGATTGCCAAGATGATCCACGATACTGGGTGAGTGTCATTGAAGTCATTCGATGAATGACCTTTGCTAATATGCTTTCAGTGTCAACTTGCGTCTACCGCATACACCCCGCAGCTTCCCCCAGGCTGCTGCGGCGCACTACTTTGACGATGTCTTCTCCAACAAGAAGAGGACCAACTCAACACCCCAGCTACGCCGTTCGTCAACTACACGCTCCATTGGCAACCGTGATTCGGTGGCGTCTGTGTCCGTGGCTGGCGATGCGAATGGCACTGAAAATGGCAATGGCGATTATGCCGAGTCTGAAGATGCCATCCCTGATGTTCGGCCCGACCCAGCATCAGACAGCGTGTCGACCAGAACCCAACTTGAACACGACGACCATGTTCAAAGATACGTCAACGACCAGCTTGAGCGTGTTCGATCTGGAGGCTCCGCGCAGCATATACACGACGAGTTTGAGGCGACTCTGGATTAGAAGTGATGGTATTGTGGACTGTTTGAGCATTGGCGTTGCATTGTTATTGCTAATGGAGGACCTTGTCATGCACAGCGGCATAAATAGTGTGTATAGATTAGACCACATAGAACCTAGAATTGAATCTCCTTAGTATCCTTCCAAGAGGTCGCCTTGACTCAGCCTCATCCAATGCTCGTCACCAGCTTTCCCCAGATTTGATACCTGCTGCGGTGCATCTCGCCAAGCATTTCGTCATCTGTATTGTCACTCAACCTGAGGAAGCAAGCTAAGCTGCGGTACTCTTCTATACAAATATGCATTGATCTCTCCTCTTATCTTCTTCGTCCGCAAAACCTAAACCTAGGCTTCCAGATCTTCCCTTCTCTTCATAACCATGACCTACTACAGCTCAGAAGACTCTCGGCTCCTCTTCACCCTCAACCATGTCCATGCCTACCACATCCAAAATGGCAACGAATCCTCCCTCACCCCTTCCGGCTCTCAAACCATGAGCCTCCTCATGATCTCCTCCGATCAATCCTCCCAAGACTTCCACCTCCACCTTCAACTCCCTCCCGAACTCGACCTGCCCCTCCCCGCTCAGACGCAGGTCTTCCCAAAGCCACCCCACAGCTATCTCATCCCCCGTCCCGACCTGCCCGGGGCATTTACAAGAATCGAGCTGCCCGAGAAGGTGAGCGGGGATGATAAGGAGACGTTTGAGGGCATTCTGGCGCAGTGTACGGCATTCATGGCACGCGCCCCTCCTCCAACTGGGGATGCGCAACATCAGCCTTATGATCCTGCGGAATGGCAGGCAGGAGGGAGGTTTGGTGGGGGCAGGACGGGATCGGGCAGTGTGCAATTCGTAGACGAGGACGATGGTAGCGTCGTTGGCAGCCTGCCAGACGGCGCGAAAATCCACGAACATCCCGACCTTTCGCACGGCACGAAGAGTGAGTCCCGCTATCCTTCCACCCACTACTCAACATACCGAGGCACATGTCTAACACCCCTCCCCTCACCACAGACCCCGTCGAGATCTCCTTCTCCCCCGATGGCACCGCCGCCTACATCAACCCCGTCGCCGTCCCCGTAAACAGCACCTCCTACCTCGACATCTCCCGCCAACCCGCCTACGCCTCCTCGACCCTCGTCCAAGGCGCCGCCTCCGCCGCCTCCCTCCTCGTAAACTCCTCCGCCAAACTCGGCAACCTCATGACATCCCAGGCGCAGAGGTACACCGAGCGTTCCGCCCCCACCACTAAGCCTGTTCAATTCAGCCCCGCAGCCCAGGCCCGCGCTAGGAGTATCCAGAACGCAACACAGACGGGCGTGAATGTGAGTGCCCGCACCGTCGGCTCCGTAGCAGCAATATCCCAAAACCTCGCCGCGCGTGTCGCGCGCCACAAACCCAGAGACCCGAACGCCCCGGCCCACCCCGAAGGCTATAAACCTGGCTTGCTGAACAAGGGCTTCGCGGCCTTCAGCACCGTAATGGATGGGATCAACCAGTCTGGGACGGGCCTGATAGCGGACGGAGGCAGCGCGGCGACGACGGCGGTGAACCATGCGTATGGGCCGCAGGCAGGGGAGATGGTGGCGACTTTGGCCGGGGCGGGAAGGAATGTCGGGTTGGTTTATGTGGATGTGG
>Ga0058698_10000096_pt1 | contig 49478 bp, 42 predicted proteins | sample AgamicAsSfe_FD_67288 | JGI IMG/M metagenome (GOLD analysis project Ga0058698, IMG submission 67288) | Agave microbial communities from Guanajuato, Mexico - As.Sf.e | ecosystem: Host-associated > Plants > Phyllosphere > Phylloplane/Leaf | place: Guanajuato, Mexico | collected 2012-05-30
GTTGGGTTCATGTGGAGCCATCCCTGGTAGTTACCTTCCTTCCATTGCTGATGCAAAGAATAGTAGATCGGTATGCCGGCCTTGCGAGCTGCTTTGACGACCTCTTGTAAATGGTCCAAAGTGTTCGTCTTGGCCATGGATTCGCTGACAAAAGGGTTGATCTTTCCCTCAGGGTGAAGAAATTCATTGTAAACGTCGATGAGAACTAGAGCAGTTCTATCCACAGGGCTGGATGAGCTTGGAGATGCCATTTCGTAGTAGCTTGATAGAGTATTGGCGCAGCTGATGAGAGTGCTCGTTATGTTTCGAATAAGCTGAGAGATGTGCGTCTCTTAAAAGCGTTCCTTTATCCATCTACTACTGGTGGACCACATCGTTGCTGCCTCGGTACTGGAGAAAATGCGTAGAGCTGCCAGTCTCGCATGACAAACCGATCATTCATCATGCGCTCGCTAATACATTTACTTACCGGATCACAGGCTTTAGTGTTATACCGGCATCCGTGGCTATTGAATGTTCTTGAGTGAGCTTCGCAGAGCTTATCGAATAAGCGTCATGTCGTAGCACCGGCAACGCTGCTCTCGACCGTTAGAGCTAGCTGGGATAACCACCGAATCATTGGAAAGCTAAGCAGAAAGGCGGGGCTGAAGAAGCTAGGATTGCCTCATCCCAAGCTTGTAAACATTCGAAATTTGTTCAGTAAACAATCGGGGTTGATGAAGCCTCAGTGCGGCGGGTTTGAGACAGATTAATAATCTAATGAGCTAGCCACGACGAACCTAGCGCGACCCATGACATTCAGCACGTACCAATCGGACATATAACCGGACGTTTTTTGTTGGAAGTCGAGTATGATGCGTGATACATCGGGATTTGAGAAGTACCGCCGGCCGGACTGGAGGCAGTTCTTGATCAATCGTGGCAAAAGAGCATCAACACTCACGAAATGAGATGGAAAGTTACGAAAAAAGGGGTGAATGAGGCAAAGTTGTAGATGTGGACTTGAAATACATAATGATATCTGAGGTGAGCACATGAAATAGTGGCACATCAACAGTTTACAGTCGCTCGCCTCGCCTCAGAGATCGCCTACTACACAACCTCCAGAATGAACTTTTCGTGGCAGTCCATCTGCCTCACGGCATTCGGCATTTTCTCAGCAGCTCGCGCGCTGGAGTTACCGGAATACGCTGGGTTGAAGACATCGCTGAACAACAGCATACTCGAAGTCACTCTTCATAACTCAAAGTCGCTTCGCAACCTCTGGGATCAAGACACGCAGGATGGATTGACTGATCTCGTCGGAAGGCTCCAGAAAGACAACGAAACCAAGGTTGTCATCTTCAAGAGCGATGTTCCCCGATACTTCATGGGTCATCTTGACTTGACATTGCCCAACCTTCGTACGTATCGATTCCTCATGTTAACATACTTATGACTGATGTCTGTTGTAGCTGAAGTTGTTCCCGCTTTCAGCAGGCTCATATATAATATCTCGCAGCTTCCCCAGGTTACGATTGGCGCAGTGGAAGGTAGAGCGCGAGGTGCTGGAAACGAGCTTCTCGTTTCACTTGACATGAGATTCGCGGTCAAGAACGACACTCTATTCGGACAGCCAGAAGTTGGCAGTGGTACCATTCCTGGAGGCGGCGGATCTCAGTTCCTTCCGGGGTTGATCGGCCGTGGACTGGCCATGGAATACATCCTTAGCGCTAACGACATCAACGCCGTAGATGCGGAGAGAATTGGCTGGATCAACAAGGCTTTCGATTCTTCAGCAAAGATGTACAAGTACATCGACGGACTCACCACGCGTTTCGCTTTGTTTCCACAAGGAGGATTATCAGCCGGTAAGACTGCGATCAATCGTCGTACCACGCCAACGCTCGAAGACCTTCAAGGAGATGTGAGCTTGTTTCTCGAACGTATCGAAGATCCTATCGTTCAAGAGTTGACGGCCAAAGGATCAGCTGGAAACGAAACATCGGCTTTCGAATTAGAGCTCAACCTTGGAGAAAATATCTTGACCCTGTACCAGTAGAGGAGCGGAACGGTGGCCCGATTTGAGTGGCCCGAGGGTAGTGCAAAAGGAGTATTTGGTTACAGTGAATCCCACTGAGCGGTTCCGGTGGAGCTGTTTGCTCTATGGCGCATGTGTCAATATTATCGTTACCAGCTCTTCAAACTGATCTGTACACAAATTACAAGTTTACTTATTAGTCACAAGTCGTTGTCGTCTTTTTCGTTTGAAATGTCTTCAAATGCGTCAACACGCAGACCGAAGATGCAGTAGACGTTCAATTCTTGGTTGCATGTAAACTTCCGCCGTTCACGTCCGTCCCGTTCCTGCAGCGCATACTCCTAGCAAGCGTAAACATCTCGCTAGTTCACTAGTCTTTTAAGCCATCTGCGCATTTGACCATCTGCGATAACGGTAATTTTCGCGTTACCATTACAGGTTGATGCTGGACGAATGCACAGTCGGGAGATTCGGTGCGTAGCTGCGATGGCGAGTGGGATGCGCTATGAGCCGGCTGGGTGGGAATCGCGAAGAAGACGCGCTATCGGAAGATCGGAAGTGAAGGTTTGCCGCTAGGTAAGTCATTTCATCTTCACTCTCCCGAGGTCACTCTCCCGAGGTCACTCTTGCCATCCAACACTGCGTTTCATTACACATTTCATTATACATATCATCGATTTTCATTGGAGATGGCCACGCAGTGTGTGAATACATCTATCTAAACACGTACACTCACTCGACAAAGTCTGTCCGTTGCCGCTTAACGCGTTGTTACTAAAAGTAGGAGCGCGGCCGCTTGCTCCCAGTCTCGAAGGTGCCGCCGGTGCTGATGGGATAGATGCCTAGCTTCTCGATTTCCATCTTGAGCGCATCATTCTCCGCCTTGAGCTTCCGAACCTCACGATCTTTAATAGCAGCCTCCATTTTTAACTTCAGAATCTCTATCCCCTGCTCTTCAAGCTTGTCTTCAGTATCTGGTAGGCTGGTCGTGGTTATATCGTTGTGGTCCATCACGATCTCCTGTTTAATACTCTCGTGTTGAGCTGGAAACGTGAGAGTATAAGGATCTTGGAGCCGAGGATCAAGACTGTTGTTGACGGTCATCGTTGGTAGACTGAATGGGCGCTTTGGCAGTGGGAGCGGCTGTTGAGATTGGACATTTGGGACGAACAAGGATCCTTCGGCAGTGGTAATGAATACTGAGCGGGGTCTTCGCTCCGTATCCATGATCCTGGCTGTCATCGCCTGTGGGTTGGGTCGGCCGTTATAGAAGGCTTTCACAACTGGATGATCTGGCTTTGCGATTATGATACCGTTGGGGCCGCGTGTTCTATCCAGGACACCAATGTCACACAATATGGCCAGCTCTCGATCTTCAGGACGTATCTGTCGGTCTTGGAGGGTCTTTGGGTGGTGTGGAATGCTGTGTCCCTGGTACCATTGAGCGGTGCAGTATAATAGTGGACAGCTCTGTTAACAAGGTTAATTAGCACCCTGCTGCACATCTTTGGCGAATCTTACCTCATGCTTGTGGCGGCCTGTTCCACAGACCTGGCATTTCTTTCCGCAAGACGTTGCTGAACCGCCCGCGCGGATGGAATGCGCTTTCCAACAGACTTTACAGCACTCCTGCCTGAAGAAGCGGGTGCCAAAGACAGTGGGTAGAGCGAGCTGATCATAGTATATCCCGGCTGGAGGAAAATACCGCTCGACCGGATACCTCAACTCATGTGCATTGTTTCCCACCAGCGGCGGAAGAGGCGCAGGAGTCTCGATACGCAGGAGGGACGGGGAGTCGCCTACAGGCAGATCACATTGAGCAGCTGGTGATTCGCTCTTGATGCCTATCGGCTGCTTGTTGGCGCCAGTCGGCTCTCGACACTGGTCGACTTGATGATCGACTTCAATGGGTTCTTCTGGGTGTCACTAAAGTCTATGGCAGTGATAGGAAGTACTCACGGTAAGACTGTATCAACTGCCGGCGCGTATCGTGTATGTAATTCTCGGAGGTTGCGGTCTCACTCTGCTCTCGTATCTCACCTTCCTCGGACACAGGACCTTCAGGATTTACCGCGAGCGCAGGCGAACTCGGGTCATACAGTGGTTTCATGACGTACAAGTGCGCCATTTTGACTTTGTGGGATTGGCAATGCGCGTGTGCGTGGGTTGTTGTGGGTGTACGTGTTCAGTGTTGACAACGACGTGCTGAGGCCTATTGTTTTGTTGACTTGTACACACCCGATCGGGTAGGTGCGTCTCTCACTCAAAGCCACGCGATATTCCAATATGAGCTGTCATACTAGGTAATTGCCACGTCAGTATACGAAGGCGCGGTGAACTCCTCGGGTGAAGGAGGACCAGGTTGAACAAACCGGTATGAGCAGTGAAGGAAAGAGGCGACATGCTGTGTCCAGTTCACGCCAAGATACCATGACTAGATGTATCTGTTCTGAATTTATCCTCATTCCTCAGAGTCGATATCATCGTTTATCGGTAGATCTCATCCTCGAAAACGAACGAGCCTGTCGCAAGATTGCTGACAATTGAACGCCGTATATCTGCCTGGCCATTACTACGTCAGGCGCGTGGTCAAAAACAGGGCGATGTTTCATCGATTCCTGAATGCCTTACATCAGTAATCGGCGATCTTTGTTATGTAGATGCGGTTCCTCATTCAGATTCTCTCTCTTCCGTCATGTTCACCTCCCTTTTGAGACATTGACACAAACGGATAAGCAATGATACTGTTCTAATCTTGTCTTAATCGACACTGACATAGGCAGCTGCTCTCGTCTTTCCTTCAATTATGAATCACACGAAAATAGCGCGAGCACCTTGCCAATGCTTGTGTTGAACTGCATGCACTGCATAGATCTCTTCGATCTCGTCGCGCATCATCTTAGGCAACACGTCCACTTATATACATGACATGAACTGGATTATTCGAACCTGTGAGGGCTAACGCAGATAATCAACGGGATCGCCTTGCATTTTTGAAGAAGACAACTATAACCACGACACGTGAGATGGAGATAATAGCGTGAAAATTCTCGATCCTGGAAAGTTAAGTTTGGAAACGACCTTTGTCCCCGTTGGCCATGCGGTACACGTCCGGGAACTCGTGCGGCAAGCTAACCTTCTACAGGCATTTCGATAATTTGTAAACATAAATAACGAGAAAACAAGTGGCGAAGGGTCGCGGAGCTTGGAAATACCCGGGAGTGTGCGACAAGGCGCTAACGCAGGTGGGAACCTGGCTGCACGTGAGTGTTCGTACCCAATGCTTCTTCGTCTTCACGCCGCCATATCTTGAGTAGTCGCTACCATATAAACCCGTATTGGGAACTTTGAGAATATGGCAGTGGAGCGGAATCACGATCCGTCTGGCGCAATGGTCGACATCCAGAGAAATATCCCTGCCAATGTAAGCCCTTCACGGTCACTACTGATGAGAAACAAAACGATAAACACTGACCGAACATCATAGCAGCGCGTTCCAGATCCCACGTTGAACAACACGAGCAGTGTATTGCCGAGGAATGAGATAACGCTCGAGCTTCGTCCCTCCTATCCGTTGACCACCACCCATTACGGCGAATGCATATACCTCTCAGAGTACCAAAAACGTCCTCCTAGCAAAGCCGACGAAGCCTCTCCCAACTCTTCTCTTTCCGCGCCTCTCCAGAGTCACCATAACTTACCGCCTACGCCCTGTCAAGATCCTATTCCGCCCTCACTCTCCCACAATCTCATCACCAAAGAAGACTATGAGAGTATGGTCAAGGAAAACGTAAGGCTGAAACTTGAACTGGAGATGGCGAAGGAGACCGCCGAGAAGGCCACGAAGGCATGTCGCGACCTCGCCGCGTGGACTATTTGGGAACGGAATAGATTGCTGTGCGAGCTAGCGGAGGCCAAGGAGGTGCATCGCGCTTTCGTCGATAACGAAGTCAACGAGCTCATGGCAGAGGAATCAGGCTATCTACCTTTTTGTCAGTAGAAGGTCCCGTCTATGCGTTATTTGGACATATGGCAATCGAGATCCAAGGAATTCACTGAAGTTCTGATAGTATCTTGATCATGTCGCTGTCCTTACGTGACCCCCAACTTTTGTTCGCGCTATCAACCGAGATTTTGTAGGTTGCAAACCGCAAGTAAATCTGCTGTATTGAGAACGCTTCATTGTGTTCTTGTCTTCGCCAAGCGGGGAAGGCGCGGGGTGCTTCATGGTGAGGGTGAATCAAGCCACAGCCAATTGGACAGACCTGTAGCCCCGCATTGTCGTCAAGGTCGTGATTAGACCCTCGCAACGCATCAATCTCGAGATCAAAGCAAAGATTCCTCCCCAACACTGCTGCCAATCATTAGTCAAACGATATGGCACATTTCGTCCTGACACCGAAGTGGCTTGGAATGCTACGTGCGACTCGCGCTGCTACGGCAAGGGAGCCGACCGCGCCGCAACAAACAGAGTACGAAAGCAAGGCAAACGACGAGGACATGGAACATGACCCCACCCACTACACAAGCGACAGCTCTGAAGACAAATCTGGCAGCAATGCCGAGCCTGAGATGCCTGCGGGCGATAGTGGATAAGACAACAGCACTGGACACGCACTACCTGGGGAGCGTCACAGCCCCATAAGAGCAAACGATGGCATCAAAGTCATCTGGAAACACGTCGCCGATAAGGCCACTTTCCTGGCCACACAAGCCAAAGATGCTGTGACCGAAGCTGTCAATAAAGTCAGGGAACTTGGCTTCATCGGTACGGCAAAGGCAATCGGCGAATGGATCAAGCTACACCCATGGGAGACCGCGCTGATAGTGGTGCCTCTCGTCGCGCTCATCGCCACAGCTATAGCGCTCTCGGCTACGGGATTTGGACCAGCTGGAATCGTCGCTGGTAGGTCACAGTGAGACGTTGATCGTAAAGAGAAGACACTGATATTCTGTAGGCAGTACAGCAGCGATCATCCAGGCGGGTATCGGCAACGTCGTCGCTGGTTCGATCTTTGCGACTTGCACCAGCGCTATGATGGGCGGATCTGGAGCTCTGATAGTGTTTGGAGGGGTATGGCTTGGATCGACAGTCTTCATGGCTAGTCTTGCGGTAGCCTGGAAAAGGTGGAGAGATCGATCACAGCTTGCGATGGTACTTTCGAGGAGCGACTCACCCAAGACAGCCGCGGAAGAAGTCAAGCAAGCTGCGTCTGACGCCGTGTTTTGGACGATGTGTGCAGCAGCTTATGTGGTGTACCGGGTCAAGAGTTGGTACCGAGGACATGGGAGAGGGGATTCAACAGTTCGCAAGTTGAAGAGCGAATAGGTCGACAAGGCACGCTTGACTAGACGAAGAAGATTGCGCGTTTGGGAGTGCTACAGCCCTGAATCCTCGCATTGCTGAGGATATGGCTTGGAAGTTGCTTCGAATTCAGTGGTCTGTGAATCGGAAGTCTGCATAACCGCTTGCGCCGAGCGGAGCGCAGTCTGAACCTGTCATCAAACAGAGCAGACACGCCATGCATCGTGCTGATGCATTAGGCATGCTAGATTAATGAAATCATGGAAATCCATCAACTGACAAAGTTCGGCCGTTATGGAGTGTAGTCGTGAGAGATTCAGGAGTCGTTCTAGCTTGAATGAGGCGTCCCACTGGTGCTGACTAACGAGGAAGACGGGCAGCAACGGCGGCGGTGCGGCATGCCTCACCTCCTTCCACATCCGACGCGTCGAACATGCCAGCAGATCGAACGCGAACCACAAACTCCCAAGGCAGGCAAAAGTCTTGCTCAGAGTGCGCTAAAGCGAAACGCAAGTGCGGTTTGGAACAGCCTCATTGTGCACGATGTACTAGACAGCACTTATCTTGCATCTATCCACCAAGGCCTGGTGCGCAGGCCGCAATTCCGCAAACTAACGCAGCCGAATTGTCTACTGATATGGGATTTCCACAAACACCGGCAGATATTACAGATCTAGTCAACGATGATGTCGAATTCGACTTCGACATGCCTGCCATGCCAACAAACCCCACGGCGGATATCCTGGACTTTGACTTCTGCACTGGCGCAAACTCGTTGGACGCGCTTTCGGAAATGCTGGCCTCCCAGTCCAACCAGTGGAATCCCACAGCCCTGCAAGCCGTCTCTGCGCCAGTCAGAAAGCCCTTCACATCAGCGCATCTTTCACCTTACGCAAAGTCCAGAGTGGAGTACTCATTCGAGCATATCAAACTCGCGCCGAAGATGATGGTAGAGCAAGCCTGTACACCATGGTCGCACCCGATGCTTTACGAAGAGTACATGCCGAGATCACTACAAGACGCGCATGCTGCATGTGCCCTCTACACCACTATGAATGACGCCAACTCTGAGCATGTTGCACGGTACATTACTAGCCGCGCCCAAGAGCTTGTTACCAGTGCCACACCAACTACACCAATTGAGATTCTTGCTCATACACAAGCGCTTATGTTATATCAGGCCATGCTTCTCTCTAGTGGTGGGATACGGCTCTGGGCACTAGCTGATACTTTACTGCCTTATCTCGAGGACATGGGCGCCGCTCTACTACCTATTGCGGCTGAGGAGAGTGAGATACCGGAGACTATCCCACTATATCCCAGCACAGTTGCTCGAACGGCGTGGAAATCGTACGTTTTCCGCGAATCAGCCCGACGGACTGTTCTGTGTGCCTACCATATCGCAATTATGTGGACTTTGTTCAGCGGTCAGTTCAAGACTTGCTCCCGCGATCACTCTCTTAGGAATCTCGTCACACTTTCAGCACACCTATGGAGAGCAAGCAATCCCTTCGACTTTGCCATGGCTTGGAACGACAAGAATCACTTTCTTGTCAAAGAGCTAGACTTCACGGAAGTCTTAAGGGTTGCGCAGCCGGATGACTTGGATGTGTTTGCTAACATGATGCTTGTTGGACTGCAGGGTATTGACGATGTGCGAGGCTGGTATCATACACGAGGTGGCGCCTTGCTGTAGCCACGCTCCCAGCAATGCCAAAGCATCCAAACTTGTAGAATTGACTGATACTTCAACCTCGTCCATTCCTGCTTTCAAGCAACGGTCCTATTATCCAACGGACTCCGGGTGTTCATCACCTGCACTTAGGTGTCCTTGTCGCCAAAGCCTTGCATATTCGCTCCTGGAACCGGTACCTAGTCATGCTTAGCAAAGTCCAAACCATACACAATATGGTATGACTTACCTCAGGGTAGGACCACCACCTATCGTTGTTGTCGATGAATTCTTTGCCCTTCTTTTTGCCATACTCGATGATCCAGGCCTTCTCCGCATTTGACAGTGGATGATGACGCCAAGGACAATTGACACCCATCTCGCAACGCTTACGCGTGAGGAAGGTAGCGAAGCAGAGTCCTAGGTCGTGTCGCTGCTCGGATCCGTACAGTGCTGGTGCAACCTTACCATTGCCACCATTGATGAAACGCTGGTTCTTGGGTTTGCGTTCATACATGACTTTGATGCGGTGATCATAGCCGCGCAGGTCTTGCACTGTCGCAGGTATTTCATCGACCTCTGCGTTCTTGAGATGCGGAAGACCTAAGAAGGACTCCTGGACCATGGCCTCGCGCTGTGGGTGAATATGATACTGGCCTAGCTTTTCAGACTTGGTCGGAGCATCATCGTCATCTTCGCCCCAGTCTACCTCCTCTTCAACGTAGTAACCAGCACGCGGTGGCGAGACACTCAACTGTTCTTGGTCACTCCAGGTGTTGGCGGACAAACGACCATCGGCAGTAGCCTTGGGCAATGAAGACTGTCCCATGTCGTCGCCCTGGTCATTGTTGCAATCTCCGTTGAACCCTCTATTCGACTTACCGCCAGCATGTTCGACCTCAGGCTTGACCTGGCCAACGCGTACCTTACAGGCACGGGCGATGTGTCCTGTCTCTCCACACCGGAAGCAAGTCTTCTTGCCAAAATGTGGAGTGATGCTACAATCAGCGGCTCTGTGACCTTCTCAAGGCTTAGCGATTGTATATCAGCAGGCTATATTAGCAACACACCTGGCTCATTGCAACAAAAGCACCGTATGCCATCATCTCTCCGGTTGTCTTTATGAGAGGGTATGCTCACGGACTCGCGACGCATAGGGGTTCGCTCTCGGTATCGCGGCAACTCACCAGAACAGTCTCGAGGGCGGGCAGGCGAACGACCTCGCATACGCCTTGGCTCGTGGACAGGCGAACGGCTGCGCCTGCGCTCTTGCTCTATTTCACGAAGCTCTGCCTCAGCTTTTGCGTAACTTCGCTGTCGTACTTTGCGGTTCGGGCGACCTCGACCTGCCGTCCGCTTGTGCTCGTAAGCTTCTGGTGGGGGTGCGGCGGGAGGCGGTGGAGGGTTGTTTGGACCATACGGGCCTCGTTGTAGTCTTTCGCGCATGTCAGGTTGCCGCGACATGCCTATTCTTGTCAGTGTAGGGGCTTGGTTAGCTTGTTCGTTCCAAGATCAAGTGCAAAGGCTAGTTGTTGGTTTCCCGTCGATGGAGTGAAAAGTCTATGTGCGTGAGACAAGTCTACGTGACCGTATATTCGCGCACAGACCGCGCATGATACTCACGTAGTTAGTGTTACAGTGGAAGTGGTTTATACTATGACATCAATCTCAACCATGAGGAGTGTTCAGTTGTGCTGAAGTAGTGCATCAAAGTATCATCGTTGGTTTAATAGCCATTCCACTTCCCTTCATTAGATACGCCAGCCTTAAAAAAAAAGGTGTGATTCATAGCCTTAGTAACGTTTAGATGAGACGAAGTCCCTTCTAAGTGAGTCAGTCGAAAAATGTAGTGAAGTCACACAGGAATATGGAAGATGGAGCGCCCTTGTTGAGTCTGTCTGGCCTACCAACTAATATTGAAGCGGCTTCCTGGTTGCCTTTCTTGAAGGTTTTGACAACATGACCAAGAGCAACATGAATATTAGACTTGACCAGCGCTTGTTAGCATCGTGATATCAAATTCAGCATGGGCGACCTTCTGCTTAGCATGAAGTAAAACAAAATCTCATTGGAATCCCAATCGTGAGGTCAAACACCTCGTTCAAAAAACCGGGCCTACCCTAATACAAGTATAGTATCAGAAAAAGCTCTTCATCTCCTTTCTCCCTATATCAAAGTCCTCAACCTATAAACCCTCTCTGAACACACTTCTCCGGCTCTCCGTTGGACTGTTGTCGATGCTGTCCACACTGCCCGCCTTCTTGTGCTTGGGAGCGCTTGGCATGGTCGCCGTGGCACCACCCCGATAACTCGTATCAGCATCTAGCACCGGCCTGGGACTCACGCCTCTTAGACTCGCCGCGTTGTCATCGCCGAAAGGATTACGCGCGCTCTGTGCGTCAAGATGTTCGTCGTAGGAGTCTCGCGTGCGGCTGCGTCCGCGGCTGGGCTCGGTGGTGTTGTTGTATGGCGAAGGGTTTGCATACGGGTTCGCAGTTTGTCCATGGGTAGACACGGGTTCGTGGAGACCGAGTTCCTGCTCTTCATAGTATGCTTCGTCACCCACGCGCGAACTCCAGGCTTCATCGGGATCAAGACGACTGCCTGCGCCGCGGCCTCCACCAACGCCTCGTCCGCCGCTGTAGCCTGCGTCTTCGTAGCCGCTACCCGTTGTGTACCGGTTGTTCCTGTTCTTGAACTTGCGCAGCTGGGTGTCGAACCAGCCTTTGATGCCCGTGGGCGCAGGGCCGGGGTAGTTTGAGGTTGCGGCGCCAGAGGACGAGGAGCGGCTGAAGGCTACCATGGGGTTCATCGAGGGTGGTGGGAGGCCATTGCGGGATGCATTCCACCGAGCGTAAAAGTACCACCCGAAGTAGGAGATTGAGAGCAGCAGTAGCAGGATTATGATGAAGACTAGCCAGCCGTTCATGTTGGCGGTGGTTGTATGGTGTGTTGGGGGCGGGTATTAGGGTCGCATGTGCGATTTGGGCGTCGTCGTCGCGATTGCGCGGAATTCGACGGATTCGCTGTCGCTGTCCTGGATACTCGTGGCTCCAAGGTGCGGGTGTAAGAGGTGAGGGATTTGGTGATACCCCGACGTTTGTAGTATGCGACGTCGACTGTCCGCGCCGCAATGTCAATTTGTTGGTGTAGCTGACAAGCGCGGCTGAGTTGCTCGAGCCCAGGCTGCTTCGTATTGCCAAGTGATGACGTAACACGTGCTGACGCCGCTGCCCAAATGTAACAATTGTCAGTCGAGGAAAGCGATGCCTCGCAATATCCGTGGCATCAATAACATCACGCTACGTAGCCTGCCCCCTTTCGCAAAAATTCATTCGGCCAGAAATGTTTCAGTTTGATGCGTGCTTTTGGTCTCAAGATAGTAACGTTATTGAACATGACGCACACGGGCTAGCGCATCTGTAAACGAAAAATGGGGAAGGTGGGATCCGTCGATTGCGCGATTGGGCAGCGAAGATCTATCTACGCCCTGTGAAAATGGATGGTGTTGCATGCAGTAGGATTGCACTATCAGTCTTCCATATCCTGGATCTGATCCATTATCTGTCTTTCCGACAGTCTACTTTCGAACTGGGTATCCCTCAACATCTCTCCGAACGCATTGTATAATCAGGACGACCTGAGTCATTCATCGCACTAGGGCTTCAACATGAGTTCATCAGCCATTGGAGAGCCCCACAACAAGATCGTCTTCGAAGCGAAGTGTATCGATAACCATTCTAAAGTCGTTGTCACGTTGCAGGAACACAAAGATGCCACAAAAACGCCCTCTTTGATCAATGTGTCCAAGCAACCTCTCGTCCCGCAACCTCCGAAGGACTCAACCCAACAGCGCGAAACACACATCATCCTATCCGTTGGCTCCGGTGACAGGAGCGCGGAAGACTTCTTCTCCAATGTCGTACGTCCAGTTCTCGTAGGCATCTACGATGAGGAAGTGGTAAAAGAAATAAGCATACATACCACCGAATCAGCAACCAGCATCTTGGAACTCACAGACCAAGTATTCTTCTCAGCTGCCAATCAGAGTAGACGACTACGTATCATCCTTCTCTCAGGAGACGGCGGTATTGTAGATCTTGTAAACGGCCTCTCATCAAAGACGCCGAACCCGCAAACATATATCCCGCCCGAAGTTGTACTTCTGCCCTTAGGGACGGCAAATGCACTGTACCACTCCATCAACGCTGGAGGGAAGAATACATGGGGCTTGCCCGCACTCGCATCATGGAAAACAAAGCCTCTGCCCACTTTTACAGCAACATTCTCCCCCGGCGCACGTCTTCTCACGGATGAAGCCCGAAAAGAAGAAGAATTACCAAAGGACAAACAGGGTAATGGTGTCCTTCACGGCGCTGTAGTAGCTAGCTGGGGTATGCATGCGTCTCTAGTTGGAGATAGCGACACAGCCGAGTACCGCAAACACGGTGTTGAGCGCTTCAAGATGGCTGCGAAGGAGGCTTTGTACCCTGCTGACGGCTCACCACCGCACCCTTACAAAGGCAAGATTTCCATTCTCCAAGACGGTGCTGAATGGGTCACTTTACCAGAAGAAGAGCACATGTATGTTCTCGCCTCCATGGTATCACATCTCGAACAGCCGTTTTGTATATCGCCTGCTAGTAAGCCACTGGACGGTACTATGCACCTTGTGCATTTTGGACCGAGGAGTGGGGATGAGGTCATGGCTGTAATGGGTAAAGCATACCAGGGAGGCTTGCATGTGCAGGAGGAGGATGTGAGATATGAGAGCATTGATGGATTGAGGATTGAGTTTGAGGGCAAAGAGGAGGAAGGAAGGTGGAGGCGTATATGCATCGATGGAAAGATTGTGAGAGTCGAGGGTGATGGATGGGTGGAAGTGAAGAAAGCCAAAGACGGGAAAGGCGGCATGAGGGCACTAGATGTTGTTGTGCCTTAGGATAGCATGCTCACGACAAAGAGGACATACATGAATCATTTCTCATTTGATCTTCATACAGCTAACGCTGTCTGATCTGACAGTACCCTAGGTACGTCTCCTGTCTGATACCAATCGTAAAAGCCATCCAATCCTTCGACTGATGCCAATCTTACCTCCACCCTTCATCTATGGTGCTCCTCCCGCAGTCTTGCGCATGATGACCTCGTCGCTACGGCGTAGAAACTCATCGCCCTTGGTCAAGAAGCGAATGTACGCGCGCTCGTCATATGTAAGACCATGGCGATACTCACATGCAACTCCATGCTGACAGACATTGGGAGTGTGAAAGTGATCGTGGCATAAGCCTAGGTCCCAGAACGCGTTGGAGCCGTACTTTTGAGGTCCGACCTTGCCATTTCCAGCCGTATATGGAAGAGTTGGTTGAAAGCGACGATAGTTCTTGAGACCCTTGCGTGGCGCGTCCGGATGAGGATAGTCAAGGCTGTCACGCACTGCCGCATCAAGCGAGGGGATGTGCGAAGGTATATGAGGGCGGCGCTCTGGGGCCATGCTGGCGATGAACTGGTGCAAGTGGGTGTGTACAGCTTGCTCGTGTGCGAGCTTGATCTTCAGGTACTGGTTTTCGCGCTCGAGCTCGTTGATAGTCTTGTCACGTTGGTTTGTGATCTCTCTGACGCGAGTCGCATCCTGCCTGAGCTGGACGATCTTCTGATTCTTATCCACAAGCATACGATCCTTATCCACAAGCTTTTGATCCTTCTCGACTAGCTGTGTATCCTTCGCGAGAAGGCAACCCTTCAGCGTCAGAGTGTCTTCCTTCGCGTTGAGGTAGGCTAGCTTGGCCTCACGATATGAGCTCTGCCAGTCCTTGGGTGTCTTGTGGTCGGGTTCACTGAACGGTAGCCGCTCTTGGTGTTGTCCGCCGGCGTCGATGTCTGCGCCAGGCTCTTCCAGCCTACGTTTCTTAGTAGCTGGGGTGACTGGTGTCGGGGTATCAAAGGACAATGCGGATGCCATTCCAGGCGAAGGGGGAAGTCCGTAGGAGTTGCCGATGGAAGTTGTCGAAGCTGTCTCGGTCAGTCGTTGTATTATATACGACGCGTGGTCATGAAAGAAGTGGTTGTCATCGAACTTACATCTTCTTGATTCACCGCCGTAAGTCTCGTAAGCCCTCAGCGGATCGCTTGGGACATGCGAGAAACTGTCGGACCCTTTATAGACCATTGTGTAGATGTGTACAGCTGGGCTGTCAGGGATTGCGAGGTATGTGTACCGCTTCAAATACTAGTAGAAGTGAGTGTTTATACTGACGCGTTTGTGGGTGCGCCAAGACACTAAGGTGTACCTTTGCCCGCTTTGAGAAGTTGAAGTGAAAGTGAAGGTGAAGGTGAATGGCAATTATTCCGGCCCGAAATCTTCGTTTTGAACAAAACCAAGACTGTGCCAATGTACGATGACAGTCAGAGAATATTTTCGTTTATAGAAGCATAATACCTGTAGGATTTCCTGCGCAAGATGCGAAGCTGAGCCATGGGTTAGCAGTGCAGGCTGTTCACAGTGACGAGGTCAGACTCAGCATTATAGAATTGATTCAATCTAAGATCTCATCGCCGTGGCTTTGAATCGTTCTATTCGGAAGGTGTTTCTCATCTAGGTGTTGTACAGGTTGCATATATCGTCAGTGACGTATTGATAATGGTTCGTCACAGTATCAGCAGGTAACATTCTTGTATTATCAATATGGACTGTAGTACTCCACAACGTTTCATGAATAACGCGTGATCAGTAAGAGCCATCAGTGAGTAACCGCTCGCGTAAATGTACTGTTTCCATTCACTTGTTTGTTCTTCAGTGTGCAAACGGCAGCAGACGATGGCAGCGAAGTAGCCCAACCCATCCATCAAATTCCCACACACATACTAACAATTTTAAATACTGTACATATAAGATTTATTTGAGGATTCAGTCATCGAACTACGACTGCAGCGTAGTTCGGTCCCCCAGCAGTTCTCCCAGCAATGGGCCCCCAGCAGTCGCCTTCAATGGCCCCCCGCAGCACCTCCCAGCAATGGGCCCCCAGCAGTTCTCCCAGAAATGGGCCTCCAGCAGCTTTTTGAACTAAGTTCGACTCACGATGCCCACCTCTTTTTTTCTTTTCCTTTTTGCCTTTCTCGTTTTGCGCATACTTCCCAAGAGGGTATTACGCGCCTACACCGTGTCGACACTCTTCCTTTATGCACGCACATGACGCTAAGCCTTAGCAGATATCAGCTATCATTGCGTTAAAAATGCTGCACTGTTTTGTTATTGTTGTCGATGTTTCGACTGATGATGTGTATGCGATCCTGGTTAAGCATCTTGACGAGCTCCTGACCTAGTAATTTGAAGACTGGAAGTGGTAGGTAGCCTTCAGTCCAACTCCGGACTGCATCTGAAGTTGTCGCAGGTTCGAGCAGGGAATCCACACCATTGACGTTGATCTTGGCTTTCTAGTAGCAGTGGGAGAGGGCGTTAGTGACGGCCTCCACGATAGCGACATAATCGAAACCCAACTCTTCCTGTGTGACTAGGTGCTATCAGATCAAACAGTGTTCTGGTTTCTTGCTTAACCTAGTGGCATTCTTCTAGAGCTCGAGGCAGTATCTAATAACAGGAAAGTCTTGAATGAATTGTGACACTACGAGTACGCGCTCTTGCTTGTACATCTTGCATGCGTCTAAAGTCGATAGTGTATTACTCTTTCGTTTAGCACAGAAGTCTTGAGGGCAATGTTATGTTGGCGTTTGAAGATTCAGCTAATCGCTCGAGAGCTTACGTGCTGTTGGAACATCCTATTATTCGCTTCCAAAACATGTCTTTATTGTCTATATACAGCTGCACATAGTGAAGCTAAGTGCTTGGGGACACGCTTCTCTGTGATACAATACTGTGCAACTTAACAGCGTTGTGCCTGCGTTCTATTACTAGCACGTTGATTAAATCACTGTCTTCGTTGTCTATTATCCTGATCATCTTATTAATAGTGTTAGTATTCTTTACTGAGGTTTAAGCGTGTTTGTGCGTAAGCCGTATACTATCGCGAAGAGAAGCTATATCGTGATTTATCCTATCCTGATACATGAGACTATAATGACCTATATACAATGAGCTATAGACATGTAGCGTCCCGCCGTCGTTGTAATTTTAACAAAGCACACTATATGTAGATAGATGGGTCGACCGCGCTCGTCTTCGTGCGCAGATCGCCTTGCACGAACCACGGTTGAATTGCAGTAGCTCCTGCCTTCGACGCCAAACAAGCGTCATAGGCCACAAGTACAAAGGCACTCGCTCCTCACCTTTTTCTTGCGAAGGGTCGGAGAGGGACGACCACAATTTTTCACATATCCCCACACAACCGTCAGACACAGTTGCGCTTTCGTACCCATTCATCATGCTTCCATTACCCTAGCCTTGACCGTATGTCTGGCCCCCCTTTGCCTGCGACAAATACCACCGAGACAGCTACCACGATCGTCAAAAGAAAGTAAACTTTCGACTCTCCATCAATGCGAAGCAACTGCGCTCATTATAAGAGAATGGCCGGTGGCTCTTAATATCTTGGCTACGACTGCATGATGGCCGGTGTTCAGGGGCTCCAAGAGAACTGATGCCTCAGGCCTGGTTATTCTCGAAACAGTTCATGCCGCCAGATCGAGGATCTTAACTCCACCTAAGCGACCTCAGCTTTGATAGGTCTGTCGCCACGCGAATTCAGAATCGAGCTAGGAAACGATGGAACATCGGTCATCTTGGACTCAGCCCCTCGGATGCCAGTCGTCGCGTCTGCCCAGCTACACAACTTGGCGTAGTAAACGCTATCTCTTCGGATGACGACAATTCCGGGGTTGAGCAAAAGCAACAACAGGATGATACGACATCAGCAATTGCGCTGGCAGCGTCTTTTGAGCGCAATTCTCAACATGCGTAGACCTGTGCGGCTTGTGGCGTTGGATTGTTGAAGTTCAGACTTTCCGGCCCCCACATGCAAAGCGCTGACAGATGCCGCACACCAAGCCTATAATTAGGCGTCTCCACTGCGGGCACCAGTCGCCCTACAGGGCCGCGGCGATGATAGTAATGGAAGGGCAAACTGCTATGAGCAGGCCACGCTCGCAAAGTCATGAATCGCAGCGACCCGTAAGAGCGAAAGAAGATTGAATGCGCATCCTGTGTGTTTCTGACATCACGCGCACGTGCATGACGCGTTTCGTCACGGCGATCTTGGGCTGTGTGATGACCACCCGGCCCAGCGCATCAAGCCTACTTGCACAAGCAGGGGTACCGTCAGCAACATCCTTATTACTTACCCATTCCTGCCGGCGCGGCGCAGCCTCTTTTCTCCAGTCGCATCCGCAAGCAATTGAGCGAGAATCCTCACACCTAAATATCGGCCCTACTCGACGTTGATCGCCCACCATGAACATGATGCGCAAGAAGGCGCAGTACGTGAACATCACGCCCATACCATCCTACATCCCGCGTCAGCTCGCAATCGACTTCCTCCACAGCCATGGCGAAATCATCGAGCTGAATCCACTCGTCACCGGCCACGAACCCATCAAAGCACCGCGCGACGCTCCTGCAGACGAATTCTATTCAACATGGTACGAGATCTCGCAGCGCATACAATACATACCCGGTATTGGCAAGATGGGAAGCGGCGCAATCAAATTTCGAGGCGTCTTCCATGACCTGCCCTTCGGCCTGCAGACACACACTTATGCGCCTGCAAATGTCGACCTGCGCAACAAGTGGCAGATTTGCGGAAACCAGCCTGGCGAACCACCTGAGCCGAAAGAGCTGGGCTCAGGTGCGCCACCTGAGGGACTTTACATACGCGAGGATGTGGAGATCAAGTGCAATATGACCATGCTCAGCTTTGTCAAGAAGGAGATGAAGGCAGCTGCAAAGGTCATGGTAGACCGTTTAGTCAAGAAGGCTGAACTACTCGACTCAGGAGCGTTGCATGCCATGATGGAGAACGGGCGGCTGAAGACGGTCAACCCAGCAGATCGTTCAGCGCACGATTACAGGTCGCCACAACCATCGCCAACGCAGCCCTACCAGATGCCCATGTCACCGCACAGGCAGAGCCAACAGTATGCGCAGCCTGATCAGAACGCTCCACCAGTGCCACCGAAGCAGCTCCTAGGAACGAACGACGTCGTGATGGAACTACCAGGCGACTTCTACCACCCTCAACCATCTCCCACCTTCCTGCACCCGAACCATAACCGCACATCTACCGCCTCCGAGCCGTCGCAATACTCACCCCAGCCGCAAGATGTGCGCTGGTCAACCGCATCGCACAGCACTGTTAGTTCACGGCCGAGCTCCTACGCGCCCTCAGAGGGTATGCGCTCGCCAGGGTTGGAGCAAAAGGCGTTCGCGGCCGAGCTGCCGACAATGGAGGAGACGAAGGAAGAGCATAATGTCAGGCAGAGGCGAGAGAGCGACCACAAAGGTCAGCAAGCGTACACATACAATCCACAGGATTACGCTCGGACACAGCAGCAGTATGGAAGCAACCCACCATACCCGGTGTATGGGCAACAATATCCCCAACGGTAATTGACTATCTTTGTCCGGTTGGTATCGGAGGTATACAGGCAACATGTTTCCCATGATGACTCGGCGTTAGTACAGCGGCTATTTGTTCCTTCTACATGACGGCTTATGACTCTACGCAATGTTTCCAGATATCCCCTTCCATTATGTAACGCAATCGAATTCTTCTTCTCGCACGACCACGCTCTTCTCGTGTCATCTTTGCTGCTATGTGTCTGGTATACTAGCGATGTAGTTCCACTAGCCATGACTACAGCACCTAGTGGTCCACAATGTTGAGGTCGATGAAGGAATCGAGGTAACGGGCAGCAATGTTGACGAAATGATCCATTCGTATGCATTACCACGACAAGATGCTACTACATGTACTAAGATTTCAGGCAGACTAGACAAAAGAGTGTGATTTGGACCCGCTACCCTACCTACCAACAAACAAAAGCACACAACAGCGAGGTCCTCAACTACTGAAGCAACTTCTTGAGATCTCCAACGGTGTCGACCTCCAGGAAAAAGGCATCTCTGATCTCCAAGCCCAGTTCCTCTCGCAATCTCTGAGACATGACCAGCGACATCAATGAGTCAAGTCCCAAGTCAGCAATGTGAGCGTCATCTGTAAGCAGGCCAATGTCGACAGCGAGTTCTTCCGCAACCAAAGCTAAGGCTTTGTCTATGGCGCCACTCGCACCAGTGGCCGGACTGGCTGATGCTCCCGCGTCTTCATCTGAGGACGAGCATCCTCCGGGTCGGGAAATGATCACCCCAGAAGAATCGGAGTGTTCGGAGCCCTCCTTCTGACTGGGGGGTGTCGAAGCAGGTTTGGGTCGTGGCACTTGATGTGCCTTGGACTTGAGACGCGCTGGAGGTGCGCTCTTTACAGGGACACTCGCCGCTGGCTTCGCCGTGCCATCAGCAGGCCTGAAGAAGCGATTGAGCATCACTCGTGGCCACTGTAGAAACAGTATCGCCTCAACAACTCCAACAATTTCCGAGTCTTGCAAAACATACACGTCGCCGACAAAAGAGTGGTTGTCCGAGGGCACCATTCGGACGTAGGCTATGTAACGTCCGCCCGGAACCAGCGGCCGCGCAAAGCGCATCGACTTCCAGGATGGAGTGATGAAGAAGTTATTCGTGTTGTCAAAGTGGGTACCGCCGTTCAACACAAAACCCGACAGAGAGATAAGGCCGTCGATGAAGTGAGGTGGGACAGTCCAACTGCCGCCAGTATCATCAGGGAACTGCACCTCAGCCATGGCCTCATCTTCGTTGAGGATCACTGATTGCATAGTCTGATACAGCTTGGAGTAGCCAACCAGCTTGCCAAAGAGGCTGTAGGCGAGGTCGGTCGTAAGTTTGCTAGCTTTGCCTACCGCGGCCATGTCATTGAGGGCGTCGATACGACTAGTGACCAGTTTGGTAGAGCGAGACCACGTGGACAACCAGGACGAAGGATCCTCGTACAAGACGGTAGCGTGGCAGTACCAAATCTCTTTGGCAGGATTGAACCATTTGACGTGAACTTCCATCTTGTCCAAGTCCGCCTCGGCAGAGACCAGGATTGGCTGTGGTTTACTTGTATCGATGAGCTTGACGACAGGCTCATGATACTCGAAGTCGGCGACGTTGATGCCAAATGATACTGCAGTTGCGAAGCTCTTGTCACTAATACGTTTCGCGAGCGTGAATGCCATCTCCGCATGAAGGAACTTTGTATTGTTAGAGTTTTCTTCATTTAGGAACACATGGTGGGATATAGACATCACTTACAGACGAAGCAACCCCGTATTCATTCATCGCGTGTCCATCGACTACGCCTTGAAGTGAAGGATCAGTAATGCTGCTCTCCGCCGACAAGGTTGCTGTTGATTCAGTGTAGTGCTCCGATGTAAGCCGATGAATACTAGAAGTCTGGAATCCCTTCACGGTCGGCACAGGAGCAGATGCAGGCTGCAACTCAGATACTGCTCGGCCTTTGGTCAGATTCCAGTCTCCACGGTACTGAATCCAATAATTCTTATTGGTCCACACGTAGGTCGGAGCATCAACAAGTCGGAGCGCCTGCTCAAAGGGACGATGATATTCATTCCAGTCGATTTGTACGCCTGCACTATACAAGATGCAGAGTGATTTGGTCAGAGTTGACCAGTTGTCGTTGTCGCGCTGTAGACTTGGCAGTGCCATCCGAGTGGAAGACAGTGTTCGGCTGATGAAACCACAGCACGTGGGATGATGGCCCATTTCCAGCCAGACAGTAGACTTGTTGACTACACCAGTCTCCCAAGCGTTGTTGAGGGCACCAACAAATTCGACTGTCTCCCGAGTTGCGCCGACCAAGTATGAAATATCGATTGTGTCTTTTGATGTCATGATTTTCCCGTATCGAGGAGAGATAATGGGAATTCTTGTCGGACTGCATACAATCGATCTTGTTTGTCTGAGCAGCTCATCCGTGATAGTGTCCATCTGGGATGTGTGGTAGGCATGAGGAAGATCCAAATGGAAGGTCCTGTAACCCGCAGCTTGCAAAGTTGCCGAGAGAGCTTCTATGCTCGGGAGAGTACCCCCGAGGACTGTTTCGTTTGGACCGTTGATGCAGGAAATCTCGAAGGGAATGCCACTACCAGCACGTTTGACATCTGCTACTGAAGCTCGTACTGAAAGCATACCGTGTGTACGAGCCGTGCACTTGGAGCTCAGGAGCGCAGCGCGGGTGCCGACAAGAAATATGGCAGCGCTTTCGGATAATACACCAGCTACCGCCAAAGCTGCGTATTCACCCAGGCTGTGACCAATAACAACGCTTGGTTTGATGCCAAATGACTCCCAAAGTCGCGCTAGAGCGATCTCCACACAGATTATGGCAAGGTTCATCGTGACGATAGAGACATCCTTTGGCTGTACAGTTCCAGCAACGATGGGCAAGAAAGAGGTGAAGTCTTGTCGTCGTACCAAGCCGTCCAGTCGATCAATGTGCTGGCGAAACTCGCGAGAGTCTCGATATAATTGAGTGCCAATGCCGATATAGAAAGTACCCTGCCCAGTGAATGCGAATGCTATGGGAGGTTGTTTGCCCGAGTGTGGAGTTTGGGATAGAGAGGTTTCAATGTGTGAGCGAAGTGACGATGCTGCTTCAGCTGTGGAAGACGCAAGAATAGAAACTCGATAGTTGTAGTGGTTTCTCCGAGCCGACAGGGTATAGGCCAGGTCTGCAATGGAGAGTTCTGGGCGCGTTTCAATAAAGTCAACAAGAGCTTTGAGATTTTCCTGCAGTGAGTAAGCCGTCTTTGCAGACACAACGATTACATGTAATTTTCGTGCATCGTCCCCCTTCTTTGATCGTGGCATCGCCTCTTCCACGATTATGGACGTATTTCCTCCGGCTGCTCCGAAATTGTTCACCATGGCTAGTCTTTTCCGATCGCTGTTTGGGGCCCAATCAGCTGCTGTTGTAGGGATAACCACGTTTCTTTTGGTCAAATCACCTGGCAGTGCTGGGTTGAATCGAGACTTGATGCCAATATGAGGAGGGATAATGCCTTTCTGAAAGACCAACATTGTCTTGACGAATGCCATGATACCAGCAGCTGCTTCCCCATGGCCCATGTTGGATTTGACGGTACCGATGTGAAGAGGTGACTGCGGATGTCGAATGTGGCCAGTAGAAGGAGCGAATACGTTTGTGACTGATCTCATCTCGTTACTGTCGCCTGCCTGAGTTCCTGTGCCATGCATCTCAACAAACCCAATCGACAAAGGGTCGATCCCAGCCCTTCTGGCAACTTGAGTATACAGATGGGCCTGCGCAACATCGTGCGGATGGGTGATAGAGACTGCCTCAGCAGAGTGATCAGTAGCTGCAGCGAGAACAACTCCTAGAATATTGTCGTTATCCGCCTCGGCGTCTTCCAGTCGTTTCAAGACAACGCTACCGACGCCATCAGCACGACAATACCCATCAGCCCCTACATCCCACGTCTTGCATCCGCCAGTAGGTGAGAGAAAGTGGCCATTGCTGAGGCCGGCGTAGACATCAGAGTTCGTGATGATGTTCATGCCTCCAGTAATTGCCATATCGACATCACCACTCCATAAAGAAGTGCATGCAGCTTGTATCGCCGCAAGACTGGAAGAGCATGCGGTGTCGACACTGAAACTCGGACCCCAGAATTTGAAGAAGTAATTGATGCGGCCAGGACCGAACGCCCTACATCCTCCGGGAATGAAGTAAGTACCAACTTCTTGTCCAGAGTTGACCTCGCGGTAGTCGTCGCTGGCCTGTCCGTAAAACGTACCCACGCGTCGCGCGTGTATACCGCGACCATGCACGTAGCCTGAGTTCTCCAAAGCCTCATAAGCAGTCACGAGAGCAAGTCTCTGCATCGGATCCGTTTGTTCAGCTTCTCGTGGTGACATGCCGAAGAACATGGCATCGAAGAGACCTGGGTTATCTACAAAACATCCATATGGTGTTTTGGATGTATTCGGGGTTTTCCCTGCTGGATCCACATGAGTTTCAATATTGAAGCGATCAGGAGGAACAGGCCCGTGGGCATCGTGGCCTTGTACCAACAGTTCCCAAAATCTTTGTGTGTTATCAGCACCTCCTGGAAAGCGGCATGCCATACCCACGACAGCAACTTTCGATGACTTCGCATCCTTGGCAGGACTGCTTCCAAGAGGGAGGTTCATGATCGCTGACATCATGTCTTCGGCCGTATGTGTAGCGGTGGGGATGTCGGCTTTCCATTGCGCAAGTAAGCTTTCAACATATTGTGATGGTTGTATGGCGATCAGTTGGGTGGAATTCGGCGAGACCTGTTTCAGCTGTTCCGTGACGCTCTGGATAGTTCGATCCCACCGGATTCTTTGGGTGAGCATCTCTTCCATGATTTGCTCGAGTAGTTCATTGGCATTCGCTGCTTTGAATGGTTGTCCTGTCACCGGGGAGAACAATGAAAGATGCAGTCGGTGTTTTTCGTCGATATGCGGAACGACTTGCCGCACGTGTTCTGTACCATAGACCTTACCCGTATGCCACATTCCTTGCACTTTCTTCATCGGTACGTTTCTTGTACGCTTGAAGAATTCACATTCTGTGAAGAGTGTTTTGAGAGTCGATGGTGGGCCACCAATGCTGACAGACTTGCCGTCGTCATTGAAGACTGATGCCGCGCTCGTCTCAGCATATTCCTAACATACATATCAGTGCAAGGTCAGAGGCAAATTTTCCTTTTGAAGAAGTATGCCCTGAACAGAGGGCCATGGCAGGTCCAAGAAATGGGGACAGAAGGACTGGAGATGAGGCACAACATCGCTCCCACAAGCACCTAGGAAAGGCAGACAAAGGAGAGTGTGGATGGATGCAATGATAGGGAAGGAGATGGCGACAGAATGAGCAACCGAGATGACCACCTCACAAGGTGAGCGCCCGAAATGCAGGTCACAGGAGATACTAGCGTCAGTTGGACCCCTGATCAGAATGGAACTGCTGGGTGCGCAAAGTGGGGCTCGGCACCCGGACGCCAAGTCTCTGACCCAACCTTGGAAACCTTCCAATCGAAAACAACATGGAAATCTGACTTACCTTCTCGGCATTGAAAAGTGCCACTGCTTCTTCAGCCTCGGATGGGTCAACACCGTACACGCAATATATCCAAGCCCCAGCAGCGTTGATCTCATCTGGTGAAATTTCCAATGATCGGCAGACCTGATCAACAACGAGCCCGAATCGAAACGCTACTTTGGCGATGTCCCCAGCAATGCTTGGAACCATAGACACATTTGGGCAAAGTGCGATCGCTGCCGCTGATAGCATGCCTGGGCCTCTCGCAATTAGGAATGTATCTGACGACTGAAAATTATATTCGAGGGGGTGAGCTTCGTGGTATCTGGTGTGCATTAGAACCTTGGATGACAAGAGCTGATGGAGATACCTACGCAATGAAGCTTCCCAGCTGAAAGGCAAGCACCAGTACTCGCTCGACCGCTCCACCAAGTGACGTTTTCCTCAGCTCAACGACATGATCGGTCAAGTCCAGGATGCTCTCGAAAGCTGGTATCGAATCTCTCTCAGTGCGGATCAGTCGACGCTGTTCCTCCTTCACAGCCCGTGTGATGGTTTCAAGAAAGAGGGCAAGGATCGGATAACTTCGCTCCTTGCTGAGTAAGTGCAGCTTCCTGAACAAATCTCGCTGGTCGCCCTCCGGATCCCCTTGAGGTATCTCTCCAGAAAAGTAAAGGACCTTGGCCCGTATCATCTTCAATATGTGTTGGGCTCAACGAGACAAGATTTTAGGATGGATAGAGAGCGATACAAAAAAGTCCGTTTGTCGACGTATTTATCTATGCCGTCGACCATACACATATCCCAAGCGTCCCAACTGATGCCAGTATTCATCAGCATTTCGGCTTCTCAACAAAGCGAGTCCTCACACCACCGTCATCAACCGCTTCCTATCGTTCTAGATGACGTATCATGCCTTCCTGGGCGTAAGACTTCGTTCCGGGTGGACTAGGAATGTCAGACTCAGCCGTCAACAAGTCTGATATGGCACTGCTTGTTGTGCTCTACCCAAGTACGGTAACGAATGATTCTCGTCTCCGCGCAGTCCGCGGACCGACCCGGTAGTCCAGTGATCGGTCAACTCATGCATAGCTGGGAGGGTCGGCTCGAGATAAGTTGCTTGGCAACGTGGGAGAGTCAGAACCTTTGTTCTAACATTGAATCGCGTCTGCATGCTTTACCTAGCTGATTCATCTATTGCCAACATTCTATAGGTACCCAAGCCACAAAGCAACTCGTTTGTAGCAAGTTGTGGTTTTAGAACATTCCTTCCAAGCCCGAATGAAAACGCACCTACATTACAATTCGGACGGAAAGGTGATAGAGAGTATCTTCAGTAGACGTACTTCCCGTAGTGCAAGGATGTACCCAACGCCTCTTTCAGTAGGCGCTTACATGTATACGAGGTAGGTAAATACCTCACAAAGGTTTCCAGTAGACCTTCCACAGAAGTACAACTAGTGAGCGTCCTTTCTTCTGCAGGTGTTCACACTAAGCATTCTGGTTCGATGAGCTTGCGTACGGATAAGCAATCTACGCAATTAAACCCCGAGCCGCTTGTGTGAATAAGCATTCAACGCCATCGGAGACATTCGGTCGCGGCTCATGTCAACGTATACGGCAACGTGGGATGTGCGGCCTACACCTGGCTGTAGATTGTCCTACTATGAAACGTCTGATGCATGTAGCCACGATCATGATACAGCCAATATATACGTACTCTACCTCTGCACCTTGATAGTGGCGTTTCTGCAAGTCAGATTCGCATCCATCTCTTCTTGTCTCTTACTGCAGGATCTGACAAGTTGGCTGACATTCACTGCAACTGCGTAAAAGCTATTTTCGATGTGAATCAGAGCTGTACAAACTTGTGTACACTCTTGCGCATGTTCGGGCTATAGTTCAAGCGCCCTATGCACGTCGCAGAAATAAAAGCGGGAAGTTGAGCACATTGTACGGGATATTTGAAGACGCTTTGCTAAAGTTAGCAAATGCCGACTCTGAACCTGTGAGACTCTGCCCGTGCGAGTCTGACTCTGCTAAGACACATCCACTCACGCCTTCCGCTTGAACTGTCGGCTTCGGCAATAGTAATATCCAAAGCACAACGGAACAGAACTAGAGTAGTAGAAGCAATCCCGCATGGAACTAACGTAAGCTTGCCCATGGCACCTTAATGTGTTCTATAAATGAGAGCCTCGTCCCTTCATCCGTTACCCTTCAGCTCTTCGTGCAACCTACTCTTCGCTTATCCCTTTCCCTTAACTAATCAAATCATGGTGGCCTACACTCTTATGGAACAAGTAAGGCAACTACTGACATCAGCTCATGGCGATGCCCGAAAAATCCTACTTCGTGAATTGCACGAGATGATCGTTGGTTTAGAGACGCCAGAAGAGACTGCAACACGCATGTAAGTGTTTAACCCTGTTGGGAACGTAATACGCGAAACTAAGACTTGCTCCTCACAGAGCTCTTTATGTAAGAGTCGCTCCTCAAGTGCATCCGTTGCCTAGCCACTAATTACCTTTCAGCCCTTACAGTCTTCAGCTGTACGGATCGGCCAAGATTTGAAGATATTTGACACCTTGGCAAAATCTGGTTCAAAGAGCCTCCAAGAGCTGCAGAAAGTGACGAACGCCCATCCGATCACCCTTGGTACGCCTTGTGATGACCTTACGCCTTGTTGAGAAGCAGTGCTAATCGTATATATTAGGGCGTCTACTTAGATACATGGCCTCAGTTGGACTCATCCACGAAACTGGTGTCAACCAATTCGAAGCTAGCAAGAAAAGCCGGAATCTGGCAACTCCAGAAGCTGAGAAGATTGTCACACACTTGTAAGCGACTCAGCCAACCCTCCCTGTACCGATTTTTGGGAATTGACCGCTCTTTCAGCTTCGAGAACTGCGGTCCTCTGTTCCAGGAAATGCCCGCTTTCTTGCGCGCGAACAAATATCAGGATGTTACCGATGGTAAAAACACAGTATTCCAACCAGCTTACAACACCGATTTGGACACGTACACCTGGTTTTCCCAAAACCCACTGCAGATGGGTGCTCTTATCAGCTACATGGCTATGGAGCAAGCCGTCCGGGGGCGCTGGTTGGATGAGTACCCCATTCGACCCCAGACGAAAGACTGGAATCCCGAGTTGCCAGCATTCGTCGATGTTGGTGGGAACGTTGGGCATTACTGCGCGATGTTCAAGAAACGCTTTCCGGATATCCCTGGCCGGATCATCTTGCAAGATTTGCCGGATACCCTTGCCCATTCTTTGAAGACACCTGGTGTTGAAGCTATCGGTCACGACTTCTTCCAGCCTCAGCCCATTAAAGGTATGCGCAAGATGGCTCTTAAACGGGAAAGAATATGCTAAAGCTTATTCAGGTGCCAAGTTTTATCATCTAGGGTGGATTCTCCACAACTGGAACGATGATAAATCGAAGCAGATCCTACACCAGATCAAATCGGCGATGAGTGCTGAATCCGTGATTCTGATCAACGATATGATATTGCCAGAAGCGGCGGTTCCGTCTTTTGCCGCTTCCTTGGATCTGGTGATGTTGGGTGCCTGTGGCGCACGTGAACGAATGAGGAAGGAGTGGGACGAAATACTGGCAGATGTTGGCTTGGTCGTCAAAGACTGTATCGTGTACAATCGTGAACTTTGCCATGGTATCATTGGTGCAACACTGGCTTAGGGGCTGCTCGGGTCATTGAACCACATGTACTCAGCTCCGGAATACAGATTGCCTCTTCTATGTGTACTGCAACGCTAGCTTATTGGTGTCGCCTTATCTTCTACCGAAACGTGTTGAAAGTCAACCTCTGATTGGAGACCATCAGGTCCACTATCATCAGTGTCTGTGCGTTCTAACTATGGGATCAGCATCCTGGACCGGTATTTGAAGGCGGGAGGTCTGTCTTCGCAAGAAGTCGCAGCTGAAGCTGGGGAAAACAACAAATTTTCCACTTCCGGAGCCTTGCAGTTCGCATTTGTTAGTTTGTAAAAGTTCGATTGCTCAATTGTTGCAATCGGATTTTACGACGTAGGAATGAGCGTAAGCTCAAGGAAGCTCTAACAAGACAACCGCTTCTTCACCGAGCACCGCTTGCGTAATGAGACTCTTCGATGGCGCCATGTAGCAAATGGACGGGTCTTTCCAGAATCATGCTGCTGTCAGCGCCGAAAGGATTTTCTGCGTTTGACGTGGTCTGAGGTGTACGCCAATGCGATGACGGTTCAGCGTTCATGTTGGTGTCCATGTAATCATCGAGCTAGATCAGTGATTGGCGCGGAATTCCGGGAACAGTTACACAGCTCCCACCTGCAGTCATCTTCTGCTTGACGAGGCGTAATTCCAGTCTTGGGTAGAAGATAAGACATGTAAGACTTATACGGAAACTGCCGTAGTGCCCGAAAGTGCAGATCCTGCAACGGCCCGCATCTGGTGCAGGAACCGCGCGGGTATGTCGCTGACATCCCACCCTGCAGCAACATGATGTGCAGATCCAATATAAGGCCGGTTAAACGGCCGATATCCGGCGCGACAACCTCGCGCTGTCACTATACGGCAGTTGGCATCCCACGCTGCAGGAATGGGTGGCCTAGGCTGACGAACACCAGGAGTACGAGGACTTCCAGCAGCGCTTCCATTGCAATGTAGGCACCTTGCTGCTAAACGCGGTAAATTGTATCGCGCTGGTACCAGGTCCGCTTTGTAAGGCTCGACGTACGAGTTGAACAGGCTGTGCAAGAAACGAGCATGCCGATCAATGTTCGGGTTTTTCTAGGTGCGCAGTCGGAGTGTCAGCAGTACAATGGCCGAGGTTCCCTGAAGATGCATAGCGAGCACGAGTGACAGCAACATTCATCCCCACATGTCGCCTTCAGCTCTGACTGTTGCATGACTGGTGTTTCGCAACGGTCTTTGGATGCAACACTCAACCCAAGCGGAGGGTCGTGTTGAGGACAATCCCAGCTTCAACATGGTTTGCCTGCACATCCTTCAGGTTATGGAAAGCCAATCTATCCATCGGATCAGGCGTTCCGCTTTGAAAAGGCATCATGGGCTGTTTACTCAGATATCTAGGTCATCTGAATAGTTTGGGCGGGGGTGGGTGGAATAGTCTCATCGGGTGAATTGTACTCAGCCGCGCGTGGTAGGTAGAGACGTTCTCTCATGGTCTTTGAGCATATCGCTCATGGACAACAGCCGCTTGAGTACGTTAAAAGGACAGCGTACACACGTCGGCCAGCTTACCATATATTCAATTCAAAGTTCATCCCATCTCATTTCTTGCCGATTGTCCAGCTTTTTGTCACAGCCATTTACCTATTGACTATGTCGACCAAGTCGTACCCTCATGTTCTCGTTGTAGGGGCTGGCATGAGCGGGCTTACGCTCGCACACCAACTCAAGACAGCCAATATATCCTTTTCCATCTTTGAGCGCGACCCAACCAGCGATGCTCGAACTCAGGGCTGGGCACTCTCACTCTTCGGGCCAGCACTGGCAGATCTGGTGGAGTCGATGCCGGAGGAGATGGGCCCCGTTGATCAGACGAGCCATTTGCTTCCCCTGGATCTTCCAGCCCAGTTTGTGTTCTATGATATCACTAGGCCTGGAATGCGTGCCGGGGTCATTAGCGATGAGAGCGGAAAGATCGTACGCGCCAACCGGACGCGGCTTAGGAACTGGCTACTCCAGGGGATTGACGTCAAGTACGGCAAACAACCAGCGAGGATTGAGGAAGCTGACGAAAAGGTGACGGTACATTTTAGCGACGGCACTTCTGAGACGGGCGACTTTCTTGTGGGTGCTGAGGGAACGCGAAGCATGGTCCGGAAGCACATATTGCACGGTCAGGACGTTATGAAGCCACTGGCACTCGGCTCTCTGGTTGGCGAAGTAGCGCTCAGCGGTGACGACTTCAAGCGCCAGCTCGCACTAGCGCACTCGGGATACATAGTCATGAACTCGACACTGGGAAGCGATGACCAGAGTGCTATATTTGGTGCCTTGAACAAGGTCAGCGAAGACGGAAACACAGGATACTATTACTTCATCTTGCTTTGGGTTGACAAGAATGCTCCAAACACCACGGAGGAGAACCCCAACTGGACTGTTGGGGCGACCAAGGAGCAGCTCGCTGCCTTTGCTCGTGAGAAGACGAAGGCGTATCCAAACCACCTCCGGGAGCTTGTTGACAAAGTCCCCATTGAAGGATACAGCAGCCCTGGGTTTCAACTCCAGGGCGTACAAATGACCGCTGAACAACTACCTGCTGGAAAGGTCGTCGTCATTGGCGATGCAGCTCATTCTATGACACCTTGTAAGTCTGCATCACAAATTCACCAACTAGTACGTTTGCTAATGTCTTCGAGTCCGTGGTGAGGCCGGTGTCTGCGCCTTCACGGATGCGCTGAAGCTCGGACGAACCCTTGCCCGTGTGCGAGATACAGCTGCCACGGGTGATGATCTGAAGCAGCTCGTCACGGAGTTCCGTGACGACATGCTCTCACGTGGTAAGTGGGCTATCGAGGTGTCCAATCCCGTCCTGGAGGATTACGGCCGTGTACCCGATTACAAGTTTGGAACCTTCGGAAAGGAAGCCGTGCCACTGCCAGAGGAGGGCGTTTCGGTTGTTGCCGTGCAGTAGGAGGTTCGAGGAGAACGAATGTGTGCGTAAGAGTCTGTCTAGTCACATCTCACCGTATCACCCAGTTCAGATACCTTGATCATCTGATCGGAAGCTTGGAAAGATGAAGTGAGTTCAACCTGCACGTAACGGATTAGTCCTCAGCTCGCCTGAACCGAGCCAATTGTCTGCCCCTCAATATATTAGTGCTTACAAGCTTATCCCACGCGCCCTTTTTCTCTTGTTTTGTTGACATGCATGGTGCGAGCTGGCTTGCATGAACAGCCCCACTCTTTGTGCTACCTGCCGCCTGATTGCCCTGGACCTGGGAAGTTTCCCCTCTAGCTCTCTAATACCTCGTTCTTAACTCCGAAACAAGTGCTTCATGACGATAATCGCACGAAGCTCAAGTTGACGAACACACTTGAAGGAACAATACGAACACGGCTATGGAAACTCACACAATCCGCAGTTTCACAGGCTGTTGGACGTGCCGCCTCCGCCGCAAAAAATGCGACGAGAAGCGCCCCATCTGTGACGTATGCTCGTCTCTCATGATCGCCTGTCACTTCGATCTTGCAAAGCCAGAATGGATGGACGGTGGCGCCAAACAAGAGGAAATGGCCGAGGCACTCAAACTGGAAGTCAAAGAGAATGCTCATCGTCGTCGCAGCGCACCGTTTCTGAGTAGTAGCGAACGCGTGTCGCCCGCAACTGCCATCAATGGAGACTGCGTCATGCTGCCACCCCAGACACCAAGGGCTTCAGCGTCTCCAACGTGCAACTTGCTAGTTGGTAGCGCAGGAACGACTCCTCATTCGTTGGCGAGGTTGCGCCAGAGGGGCCCAGATTGCACGCTCGCGGGCAAGGAGACACGAGAGCGTTTGGCGATCGGACGTTCGGATGCGATCCTCGTCATGTTCTACCTCGAGAATCTGTTCCCGTTCTTGTTCCCTTTCTACCGCCCGTCGCTGCTGCAGGGTGGTCGGACATGGATCCTGGAGATGATGATCAGCAGTCCGGTCGTGAAGCAGGCACTTTTATGCCAGAGCTCTTATTTCCTGTCGCTGGCACAAGGGGCAGCGAATTGGGAGAAGGTTCTCGAGCAGACAAGAGATGCGTTCGAGGTACTGAGATTATCACTTCAGGTGATTAGTGACGCAGGCGTGATGGAGCATTTGCACGGTACGGTACGCATCCTAGCCAGCATTATGCAAGTGCAAAGGTTTGAAGTAGCCGTTCTGAGCTTCAACAACTGCCAGGCACACTTGAACGCCGCACTAGCACTCTTCATGCAGCTTCTCGAGAGCGTCGACGCCATGACACCAGTATGTCCCAGCTCAAGCTTCAATGCAGTCTTGGATCGTCTAAACCCCACCACACTGATCGATCCAGCCGAGATATTTCAAGCCCCCATCGCAGAACAAGCAGCATTTCGCTTCTCTTCTGCCCTCCTTATCCTGGACGACATCATCGCGGCCACCATTCTTCAACAACAGCCTCGCCTATACAGCTATCATCGGAGCCTGCTCTATACACCCAGTAGCTCCGAAGCCGTCATCAACCTCGAGGAAACAGTAGGGTGTCAGAATTGGGCACTCCTCTATGTCGGCGAGATAGCCACCCTCGATGCATGGAAGCAACAATCCCATCGCGCAGGAAGCCTCGACGTTATGGAGCTGGTCCGGCGCGCCACAGCCATAAAGGCTTCTGTTGAAGAATATATTTTGCAGCTTGAGAATGACCCCATGAGCCCTTCCAATGAAGGGTCGAGCTTGCTAGAGATGTTCGCTTCGGACTTTGGACATCAACGGAGAACACCAACGCGCCAAACTATCCTCGCGACCCGTGTCTGGGCACACGCAGCACTCTTGTATTTGTTTGTCGTTGTGTCGGGATGGCAGCCGGCGAGCTTGGACGTCCGATATCACGTTGGAAAGATCATCGAGCTACTGACGCAGCAGATTGTGCCGCCAGCGTTGCTGCGCTCCATGGTATGGCCGTTCTGCGTGGCGGGCTGTCTGGCGGCGCCGGAGCAGGAAGCGCAATTGCGGGAAATGGTTCAAGCACTACAACCTCCAAGCGTGTTCGGTACGGTTCGTAAAGCATTGGAAGTTATGGAAAGTGTGTGGTCAAAAAGGCGCGCAGGCGATACGGAAATCAGGGATCTGGCGACGTGTTTCAGGAGTCAAGGAGACTTGGTGTTGTTAGTCTAGGTGATGTCATACTTCATGAACCCACTTGATTGGTCGCCAGGTCTAATCTTCCTTCTTGACAACGAACATACAAACAAAATCTAGAGGCACTCAGAAAAGCTCGTCTCATACACATGCAACACATGTTCAGATCGTTTGATGGTAGCATGAATTATTCTGCTGACTACGAACAATATAATGCGAGCAGTATAATGAACGACTAATGGGACCGACAACCACGTCACCTACGCAACGCCTCGCGTCCGATTTCCGTACCTTGATTCGCTCACTTCAAAGGGAATGATTCCTCACTAGTCAAGAGAGCGGTGTCAATTTCACTTGAAAGAGGCATATCCCTGGCCTTTCACGAAAGTGGCCTGCCATGGCACGCCCTCAGGGTGCTGCGCCAACTGTGGATAGTACTCGCCATGGGCAGGGCCATCGAGTGCCATACCCTTGAACTTGCCATCAGGATGACGTTCATCGGCGTAGAAGAATCTGAATCACGAAACGTCAGTGATAAGACCATACACGCATGTATTCGAGATGATTACCGGTAGCCTTTGGACTTGTACAGCGTGTCAGCAAGACCGACCCAGTACGCGCTTGCAGCCTTGCCGACACCCAAGTTCATCATGGGCGGCATGGGGATGATGAGTTCGTTCTGGGCGTTGCCAGTGTAGATGAAGGTCTTCTTAGTATCTTCGGGAAGTGTCTCCCAGGCTGCGAGCGCCTGCTGTGCCGCCACGTACGGGCTGACAACATTGATATTCAAGTCCTTGGTGACAGCCTCGGCAGAGACGGATAGGACAGAGGTTGGGTCCGAAGGAGGAGTCAGGGCGGCAGCGTTGTAGATGACGACGCTTGGGGCAGTGCCAAACTCCGACTTGACGGCAGAGAAGACATCGGGCAGGCTGGAGGGAGACGCAAAGTCGGCTTTAATGGAGAAGTATCCTTCTTCGGTCTCGCTGTTGGTGCCTTTACGGGACGCAAGAGCGACGCTGTAGCCGCTGTTCTTGAAAGCCTGGGCAACAGATGCACCAACGCGAGGACCAGAGCCGAGGATGAGGACCACAGGAGCCATTTTTGTGTATCTGATGTGAGTGGGGTATGATTGTGGAGAGGGTTCTGAGATTGTGCTTGTGGTAGATTTGGACTTGGCTCCGAAACAGAAGAGTTTGGAGACGAAGGAAGAGATGGGCGACATGTACGTGAAGATGCCGACGCGCAGTGTCTTTATATCAGAAGAGTCTTCAGTTTCTGCCTTCTTTTCGGAGCCAGAACGAGGGTATGATACTAGTTGGAAAGTGCGCTCGGGACACGCGAGTCAAGCAAAGGCATGGCGAGCAGAGATGGCTTCCGTTTGCAGTCAATGTGCTTTTGCCGTTGTCACGTTGTCTAGGATTCAGCATGGTTGTGCCTTCATGCTGTCGTACGAGTCGAAGAGATGCTGGGCGGCAAAACGCGGGGGACACTGGGTGCCGTAGTGGTGGGATCGACCGCGCGCGGAAACCACGATGCGAACCAATATTGGAGTCTCCTTCAGTGTCAGAAGCTCTATTGTAAAAGACCCACAAGCCGCGCGGGTGAGCCTGGAAAGATTAAGCAGCAGCCAAGAGTCGGCGCCCAGGCATGGTCGATAGGATGCCCAGTGCAGGCCGCGCGGTAGGGAAACACACCTCATTAGGCAGAAGTTCGCAACCCGCGCGACCCAGTTTGGCGGGTATGAGTAAGTTGTGCAGTGATTCAAGCAGGGTGCGTCGCAATCATGCATGCTGCACGTGAAGATACTTACATAAGCCGCGCGGTTGTGACGGGGGTCGAAGGTAAATGTCTGTCGTCTAGCCGAAATGGGAAAGCCCTTACAGCGACCGCGCGGTTGGACCAGCATTTTGTACTCGGTCTTCCATACAAAACGCACGAGACGACATTGAGTATATCGGAAGCGGCAGGACATACGACCCCGAATGCTGCTGCTGCCTGTAAGAACCAGGTGCATTCACCTGCAAACATTGTTGTCTTTCCAGTTGTCCAATGTCGTCGATATTGGCAGCTAGTACCCACTCGATCATAGTCTCGGCGATGCCCCTACTCTACTGCCAGTTCATTGCCTAGTCCCAATCATTTTTGTTCTGCGACGTTTGGTAGCTCAGCATTGCCTAGCAAGACATGCCCTTGGCGCTGTCGCCCATATACTTGACCATCCTCATAGTGAGCCTCTGCATCCCGTTCCTCTGCGAAAGTGCTACCAAAATCACCATCGCCATCCAAGAAAGTCCTCCCAAGACACTCAAGATGTCCAATACTACGACCACCCCATCTTCACGGATGCCAGTCTACTTCCTGAGCATCGGCGGACCCAACTTTATGGAAAACACGCAGCATCCTGCCTACGCGAAGTTGGGCGAGGTTGGTAGAGAGATTACGACCAAAGTCAAGCCTAAAGCGATCGTCGTCTTCTCTGCACACTGGCAAGATAGCCCAAATCGTATCCAGATCAACGCCGCAGAGGACACTGATATCATCTATGATTTCTTCGGGTTTCCACCTCACTACTACGAGTACAAGTTTCCGAACAAAGGCAGTCCTGAACTTGCGAACAAGGTTATCGAAAAGCTAGGCAGCGCCGGCATCGAGGTGCAGAAGGTGAAGCGAGGGCTTGATCATGGAGTATGGGCAGGCTTTGTTGTCGGTATGATTGCCTTGTTGTAATTGGTGGGGTTGTTTCCATTCTAACGTGTTGCTACAGCCTTCGATCCCAATAAGAACCCTCTGAACGTGCCGATCGTCCAAGTCTCCCTCTTTGACAACGAGGATATCGGTCGCCACTATCGCATGGGCGAGGCGCTCCAGAGTCTCCGCGACGAAGGCATACTGATCGTAGGTGCTGGAATGGCAGTTCACAACCTACAGGATTACCGGAAGTCTCGAGGATCGGGTAAAAATATGCCGTAGGTCATTTCTGTGCACATTTAACTGATTGAATCGTCGTTGGGAGACTTGACTAATCCCTTGCAGTTACTCCTCCACCTTCGATGATGCACTCAAGAACGCCGTGACTTCCAATCCAGAAGAACGCAAGGAGAATCTGCTGGACCTTATGAAGCGCAGTGATGGAAGACAAGCGCATCCAACGCTCGACCATATCCTGCCCATGTATGTCGCTGCTGGTGCGGCAGGTGAGAGCTCTGGTGAACAGCTCTGGACGATGCCTGAGGTGAGTCTGAGCTGGGCGCAATACCGGTTTGGTGAACTTCCGACTACAGCGTGACTGCACGGTAATGGCTATGACATGGGTGGGTACACTCATGTAGAGCAAACGAACAGATGGAATGGATGCTGCATGATCATGTAATGGGGGAACCGAATGAACTGAGGTCAGCTCGAGATCACTTATCTTAGACTAGTGTGATCTTCTTCCAGACTCGCATCCATCTTTTGTACCATGAACGAGCCAAAGCTTCACCGTTCATATATCCGTGAACTGCATCATGCCATGTTAGCCAGACTTCCTCGAGATACGCTATCTCAGAAACTCACTGTAGGCTTCGCCAACGACGCCGAACATATCTTCCCGTGGTCGAAGTGTTATCGGAAAATTGCAGCCAGAGATGATAAAGACCACATCGTGAGGCTGAGCGTCTACTGGTCCGATCCCAATATGCCCATTCCTTGTTATGAAAAGCCGACGTTGCCGCATCACGTTTCGCATGGTAGGTGCGTACTCGTCATGCCATATTCTTCCTCCACCAGTGAGTGTGGCCATCAGCATGGATGTTTCTTGAGAATCGATGGCGTGCTCTCTTCTGGTCAACTCCCTCCGTCGTCTCCTGCTAGATATGAACTTCGATCGGAGAATGAACTCACAAATCTGATCCATGAATTCATCGTTGCTCGTCGCAGTGATGTCTGCATCGCAAACTTCCGCAATACTGTCCCACTTCTTACTCAATACCGTAAGTGCCCTCAGGTCGTCGCTGAACAGAGCGAACGCCTCCGAATTGCCAGCCGCAAGGTATCCATGCCCTTTTAATATGGCCATATCCATGGATCCAGAGTATGCGAGTTTCATCAAGAGTCTGCGGTTGACCAGCAATATTGGCCTTCCCGTGGTAGCCTCGCTTCGCCAATCCGGCACCCACGATGGTAATTCGGCGTTACTATTGACACCGCTTGCCGCAAGTAGGATGTCCATTCGACCCTCCTTGATTATGATCTCTCGCGCAATCTCTCGATACACCTGTTCCATCGACTTCCGATAGTCTGGTGCCATGGTGGAATACCCATCTTTGGTTTCACCAACCAGACCCAATACAGCAAACACCTTATCCCTTGGATCCGTCGATGCGCGATCCCAGATGTTCCAGAGCAGTGACGATAGCGTACTGCCATTGACTCTAGCTTTAGCAAGATGTATCGCTAACGTATACCGCCGCCGCAAGGTCTCCCATTGCGACTGCCTTCCCGTGCCTTTTACATGGTCCCCCATATCGTCCCATCCCTCAGCATAGTCCATGGCCTTCTGAAAATTCTTCCACTTGAGCTTCGTAGGACCACAGTAAAGCACTGCGTTTGAAGCACACCATACCTCCTGTACGATCCAGGTCCGGCCCCACCAAGGGCGCGCAAGTAGTTCATCGACAGCCTGCCAGTGGGAATCCCATTCCTTCTTGAAGTAATCTTCGTGAGGATTGCCGAACACGTTATATAGTATAGGATAACCTGTGATGGTGAAATTATTCTTCGTAGCTTCCATAGCAGTGTGTGCGTCTACGAACTCAGACCACCTTTTCCGGCTCCATCGAGCGTCCTTATACTCTGAATATCGCCATCTGAGTGACGTCCAGAGCGACTTCAGGTATGTTTTAAGCCTTTTCCATTGTATAAAATCATTAAATCGGTTTCCACCATCACACAAGGCTCTGGTAGAGTGCGATGACAGTGGCCTACTGTTAGCTTCGCGACCCAAGGAAGCGGCATACGAGTTGACCGAATCCTCGTCTCCGGCAATCGCTCTATTGTTTGGTTCAAAACTCGAACACACACTCTCTTCTGGTACATCCACTTGCCCAACGCTATGATCTGAAGCCGAAGGAAGACTCCAAGGTGACCGATCCGGTCCAGGACCCAGTTCTGAGCTCGTATCACTAGCTACCCTGACACCGTTTCTCTGGATGTTCCGATCCTCATTTTTCTTAGCAGTGGCCATTATCTTCAAGAATGCCATGGCCTGTTCGCTCGATTCTGTTGCTGGCCCGATCCAAATTATCACGCGCGCTGCGTTGCGGTATATTTGCCTCATGATAGCGACTTGACTATTTCGCTCAGAAGTGTTGGCCTGATCGATGCAAATGGCATCAATCCAGAGCTTGCACCCTTGCGACCTGTACCTGAGATGCTCAAGCGCGACATACAAAGTAGAGCTGACCAGGAATGATGAGCCATTGACCGTAATGAATCGACCACAATCATCATGTCCCCACGCATACGACAAACACTCGTATTTGTGATCGGAGTTGAAGTCGACCTGCTCGAGCTCAAGTTCTATCGCCGACTCTTGCTCGCTATGAAGGATTGTGATGAGGCGGATCTGGTTGGACCCAGCCAAGCTCTGGTACTGGAAAGGCGGAAGCTCCATGGCTTCCTTGGGTACACCACGGGCTAAATGGAATGGCTCTTGGGAGCTTCAATGCTGTGGCGTGCAGCGCACGGTCGGCGTGCGAGATAATGAGGCTAGGAATTCCAGGCGCTATTGACAGGTGCACAGTTCCGCAATTACTTGAGCTAACCCCAGCGGCGTTAGCATGCGGGGAGGTTTAGGGTCAAACATCAATGGCCAAATTGCTCTCCACATCGCAACATTAAGGTAAGCAACCGAGGCTAAAGAGAGCACCAAAGAATGGTAGAAAGAAGTCCGGAAGATCTCAGACCAATTGACACCATTCGACGATGCTGATGAGCAGCTTCTCACGCGCTGAAGTCGACTTGTCGCCTATCGTCCGGATGGGATGACGTCATTTTTGTCAGATCTTAGCCGTACTTTTGCCTACGGAGAATTCATATCATCAAGATGTGTCGCAGATTGATGGAACTTAGGGTGCGCTAGTTTCTCGGCTTCATCAAACTGACGGAGGAATTCGAAACATGTGTGCCCTTTGGGGGAGGGGACGCATGTATATTGGCGAGATGGTTTAGATGAAAAGGACGCTCTACCTACCTCTGTCGCTTTCGCGCTTTCGACAAGACCTCGATATCTGATCATCATGCTGTCAAACATCATGAACCGGTTGGCTTTGCCGTTGGCCATCTTCGCATTCTGTAAGTATGCCACATGTATCACGAACACACACAGCTGATGCGCTGTAGTCTTGTCTTTTGCCAATGGTCTTCCCCATGAAGCACGCGACGCGCTCGTTGCGCGGAAGACGACCAACCTCCGCATCTTGCCTCTAGGTGACTCAATCACCTGGGGTTTTATGAATGGCGCTGGTACGAACGGATATCGTCAGCAACTGCTCAATGACTTGAAGGCCTCTGGCAACACCGTCGACTTCGTCGGCACGCAACAGTCTGGAACGATGGCCGATAAAGACAACCAAGGCTTCCCCGGATACACGATCTCACAGATCCGCGGTGTTGTTGCCGGCGGTCTTGCATTCAAGCCAAACGTCGTCTTGCTCCATGCCGGCACCAACGACCTGAACCGTGGAAACCCTGCTTCGGAACCTGATGCTGATGCGCCGAGACGACTTGGACTTTTGATCGATGATGTTTTGAAGGCAGTTCCGAATGCGGTTGTTATCGTGGCTAAGATTATCCCGTCAAAGCAGTCTGGTCTTAATGCGACGATCAAGACCTTCAACAATGCGTTGCCTGCTATCGTTGCTGCCAGAGTCAGCAAGGGATCAAAGGTTTCGATTGTCGATATGAATGTACTCAACTCAAACAGCGAGCTGAGCGATAACTTGCATCCGTAAGCAACGAATCCTACCCGCGTAATAGTCTACGTGAAAATGATCAGCTAATCAGTTTGACAGGAACGCTGCGGGCTACTCGCGGATGGGCGACATCTGGAATGCTGGAATCAAGGCTGTTGCAGACTCAATCCCTGCACCTGCTTAGCTCTACTCGTTTTTGGACTCATGAGGCTGGTATGTCAGCGTATGACGGCAATGGTAGAGTAGGACGCGAAGTGCAGTTCAATTCATGCCTCATTCCATCACTCCGGCCTTTCTGATGACCCCATTTCCATCCACATCTTCTCATTTACAATATGCCCCAGCTTCCCCACGACGCTACGTCGATCCCCGTGCTCCGGTACCACCTGTCGTGCGAAACGTCGGTCGGGTTGGTCAAGCAATCTCAAGCCTTTAGCCGAATGCGGGATCAGCAAATTAGTTCCGCAACTGCCGACATTACCTTCATGCCACGAGGGCGTACACAGTAGGTTAAGTTGTGGTAACCCCAATATGTATCCTTTGGTAAAGATGGGGTCGGCAGTTGTATAGCAAACGTCGAAGGTGAGATGGATGGCAAACATTCCACGTCTGGATCACATCGGGCTCGTGTGAACACCGCATAGAAAATCTCTCGAAGTACTTTATCTGCCATTGCATCTTCCTTGCATCCTTCCGTACTTCTTCAATCCGTCTCTGCATCCTCCAGTGAATCAACCTCTCAGTCGTCATGCTTCTCTCGACTCTCTTTTTCGCCGCCCTCACGCAGGCTATGCCTCAAGGCTTTGGCGGCCAGGGCTTCACTATGTTGCGTTTTGGCTGCGCTCAGAATGTCATCGATCGGATCGATCCCCTCGTAAACCCTGGCCAAGCTCCTTCACCACATATGCATCAGGTGGTTGGAGGAAACGCTTTCAACATCACAATGCAATCAACCGATATCTCCAAGCTGGCGACTTGCACTACATGCGGGTACTCTGAGGATGTAAGTCAAGACGGGAAGATGTATGCGTGGGGCATAATGGCTGACAGAGTGGATGACAGCTTTCCAACTACTGGACCGCGAACGTGTACTTCAAGGCACGTAACGGAACCTACAAGCGTGTGCCTCAAATTCCTAACAGGTAAGTATTTCGATCAACAGTCAGTCGTTCTTTGTACTGATATGATATAGGGATTTGTTCAACGACAAATACACCGGCAAGACTACTGGAGGCTTCGTCGTTTACTACGTCTCTGGTGGCAAGGGCCAAGTCACAGCCTTCAAACCCGTAAGTAAGGTAGATATGTATGCAGCTCTGTTGTTTAACCCAGCATATAGGGCTTCCGTATGCTCGTGGGTGATGCCACCAACCGCAAGTCCAAGAATTTGAAGTCTCAGACCTGCTTTCGTTGCTACAACGCGCCTAACTTTGGCGGTGACAATGCTGCACCTTGCCAGGATGCTAAGTGAGGATTCACGTTTCATTATACTCAATTACATGCTAACATATCAAGGCTTGACACAGAAGGCTTCCCTACAACACCTTGCCCAGGTGGCATACGCAGCAACATTCTTTACCCAACGTAAGTAACCTCTCTCGCAGCACCCACCCTTGTATGTCACTGACTCATCGATAGGTGCTGGGATGGAAAGAATCTCGACTCGCCGGACCACAAGTCTCATGTCGCATACCCCAGCAATGGCCCAGCTCTCTTCTCTGGTACTGGTACTGGTGGCGCATGCCCTTCAACACACCCGGTGAAGATCCCGCAGGTCATGCTCGAGGTAAGTTCCAAGACTTTCTCACTATTACACCAAAGCTGACTTCGTTGTAGATCGTCTGGGACACCAGCAAATTCAACAACAAAGTTGAGTGGCCCGCCGATGGCTCGCAGCCTTTCGTCCTTTCTACTGGAGACAACACCGGATATGGACAGCATGGAGACTACGTCTTCGGCTGGAAGGATGACTCGCTTCAGAAGGCTATGGATGACGCTAAGGGCTGCATGGGTGCCAACTGTGGTAGCTTGAAGACACAGCAGCCTGCTGATGGCAACAAATGTGTTGTACCCAACCGTGTGCATGAGGAACATGACGGCTGGCTGACTGCTCTTCCGGGTATGGAGGATATGCCGATGATCTAGAGTGCTAGAGCTAGAGTCGATGATCATCAAGCTGTTCTGTTGGCGGGTTGAAGAAAGAATTCTCTATGTGACATTCGACGTTCAATGTCAGATTCCTCCGGTGTGTCGAACATGCCGAGTAAGGCCGACAGGCGACTAGTCAGTATGGATCTTGTAGGGATTGGGTAAAGGCTAGGTAGATTCTGAATGAACATCCTGTATCAACGCAGGATCTTGTACCAGCCTGTGGTTTTGGGAGTCTGGATGTTGACACCCGTCTTACTGCCGCGCAAGCGACCTTGCTAGATAGTAGTGGGTAGCAGACGGAGAAATTTGTTACTATCAACTGAAGTAGAAGATTTACAACATTCTAGACATAGGTCGCAACGTCTGTTGAAATTTTCATCAGTAAGGATAAGATTGGCGATTGCGCACGCAGAGAACCTCGAGTTCGGGTCTCTCAACATCATTTTTGGAATCGTTGCTCGAAATAGCGTAGAAATTCGAAGTCGACGCTGCGCGCAATAATGTGGTGGCGCGTAGATATCAGGCAACAGTAAGCCATCCGGGTCAGACTGCACAACTTCATGGTAAGGCCCTTCATACATCTGGTCGTGCTCGGCGTCGTTCGCCAGGGCCAAGTAGATCTCGACAAATACACATCCCAGAGAAAAGACATCCGATTTTGAATTTCGACTTCCGCACTCAATGACCTCAGGTGCACAGTATCGCCTAGTCATGCCCTGTGGGTATCCCGTAGTTGTACTTCGGCCGGCGTCTCCGAAGTCGTACGAAGAACCAAAATCTGTATACATAACGTGCCCTCGATGAATCAATATGTTCTGTGGCTTGATGTCTTTGTGTCGGATGGTCTGCTTGTGAATGAAGGCTAGGGCTGAAGCTAAACAGTAGGGAGCTTTGCGCAGGATATTATTCTGAACAAGGTTTTCGTCGTTGGTATAACCTTTGTGCCAGGAAAAGCCTTGGTCACGGTAGTTTTGTAAAAACCCCGCTAGGTCTCCTCCATCAGCGACCGGGTCAAGAATGATGGTAAGCTCTCTTCTTTCGATATAAGTGGCATGCACTTGGACAACATGGTGATGTGCAGCTAAGCGTTGCATGATCTCGACTTCGTTGAGAAGTTTGCGTTTTGCCTCTTGCACATTGCGAGAATAGACTCTGGTGATCTTCCGTGCATACACCGAGCCCGTATCGAGATCGCGGACCATCTCAACGCTTGCGCTTCCGCCATGACCAAGCATTCGAACATGTTGATATTGTGGTGCATTGCTGCATTGATCGTCTTTCTCGGTATGTTCAGGCTGATTCCCACCATTCGTAAGAGTAGGCAGTGATGTAGCTGGGTCGAGATGGAGTAGAGTTTCACCTTCAGATGGATTTTCCGTGTTGCTACGGTCTCGTTCTTCCGGTGCGTCCTGCTCGCGCTCAACGCTTCCCCCAGATGAGGCTGTGATCGTCGGGGGTGCTGCTCCAAAGCCCCGATAAACGCCATAGTGTATCGACCCTGAGGAGCGATGTTCGCTGTAAGGGTCGAATGATTTTCGCAGGACCGGTTCACGTTGTCGTGGCGGCAACCCCATGATCCAACGACTAGATAGGCTTTCCTGTCCCCTCCAATAATTCGTTTGCGCCGAACAAAAGGATGTAGGAATAATATCGTTCAACACATCTGTTGCAATGTGAAATAATGGAGATAAGGACCTGTACCAGAGGGAAAGAAAGCGGTGTGTTGCAACACGACATGCGAGGGCTGAGTCCGTCCCCTTGCCAGGTCATCTTACCTAGGTATGCACGCGACAGTGGACAAGTGATTGGCTTGCATGGAACGGACCATGCTGCTTCGCCCCCTTGCAGCCTTACAGGCTCCGAGATGGACACCGAACTTGATGTGCAGCATATCGGGAAATAGATGCGTAATCTAAAGAAGCAGATAGGTTTGCGGTTTATATACGTGGCCATTTAAGCTGGAAGAGATAATCATTGCATACAACATCGCGACGCGACGAGCTCACGCAACCACATTGGACAAATAATGACCGCCAAGGATCTAACCTAGCTAAGCTAAGATGGGTCAGCTCGCGTGTAGTACTCAGATGGAGGATAGCTTGATATGCTGATCCAATAGCATCGTAGGTCATTCATGAAGCAATTACTGAGAATTATCCATTGGCGAACGCATGGATGCAAGCAATTGATTTAGTAATATACGGTGAATTATCACCGCGATATGTAGCTCTTGCAAAAGCTAAATCTAACGCTCAATCAAAACATCGCTCTAAGGGGTATCGACTGAATCTACACAAATACTAGTAACCTCTTTTCTTTATACGCGCAACTCATTTTTCCTACCTCCTAAAACTCCATCCTCTCTTGCGCGCACCAGCATCAGTTTGAGACCTCTCCAACGTAGGCATACCTGTCCCCTGACCCTCACGCCTGGTAAATGTCCTCGCGCGACTCCATGCCCTACCCCTCATACTCTCTCCACCATCAGCCAACTCCCTTTCCCTCTGCCTCCTCTGCTGTTCTTCCGCACTTTGTTGTTTCCACCCACCTTCGGTCCTATCCTCTTGCTTCTCTGGCCACAGTATTTGACGGATGACGACAGCGCGAACGTTCATGTAGATGACGAAGAACCACATGGCAATGAGTGCGATAGTCATTGCACAGCCGATGTATTCGATGGGCTTGTTGCCGTTGAGGGCGCGAGCGATGGCGAAGGTGGATGTCGTGAGTGCGGTGTTAGGGAAGATGAAGGAGTACCATGTCATGGCGAAGTCCATCTTTCCGCGCCTGGCACATGAGTAATGCGCGCCGACACTTACGAAGAAGAACCATAGTGCTAGACCCCAGAGCCAGAGGCCCATGTAATTTGCACATATCATGCCGACTTTGCCAGCGAGCTCGCCATTGCCCTCGCCCATGAAGTCGCTGGGTACGGTCTTTGGAAGCTCTTGGCCCATCATGACAACTCCGGCGATGGTGAATCCAGAAGGACCGACACTGATGAACATACCCGGGCGGAGGGATTCTTTAGGAAGCTTCTGTGTCATCAGACGGTAAATGAAGGCAGCGTAAATCATGAGCGACACAAGGAAGCCGATGCCTTGGATGACATATCCGGTCAAGATGATGGTGAGTGATATTGTTGGATCCTCAACCTTGGGTGCGAGGTTACCGGCATGAGGTCCGATGATGAGCAAAGGATATGCTGGGAAGATCCAAATGGGCGTCATCTGAGAGATGGTGAAAGTTGTGGTTGACCACCTAGAGTTGTTAGCATAGCGTTCATTGGAGAATTTATTAGAGAAACGAACATGAGCAGGTAGATGCCAATAGAGAAGCAAACAGCAAGGCCGCAGTCCATCCAAAACAACACAATCATGCATCGCTCCAACCACTCTCCCACCCCAGCCATGTCAACTCCATATTGACTGACATTGATCAAGATGATACCAAAGCTGACCATGGCCGCAGGGATGAAGAGCGATTCGGTAGGATGTAAAAACGAAGCCTTGAACGTTCGTGGGTAGAAGTAGAATCGGCAAGAGATCATCGCGACATTGAACAGAAACAGGACTATGTTGAAGATGAAGAAGATACAACCGAGCGCGTAGAGGCCGTGGAAGCGGAAAGGCACGGTGTACAGAACGTTAGCAATGCCTCCGGTAGCCATGGTAAGGCAGAACCAGGTCCAGGTAAAATGCCGTATGCGCTCCTTGAAGCTGAGCGTCTTCCTATCCTCCGGCACGTCTGCTCCACGAGCGCTGTGTTTTGTGCTCCTGCTAGTGACAGCCGTCAATGCCCTCGGGTTCTGGCGAACGGAATCATCGGTCTTCTCTGTGGAAGTCGTGTCGGTCCTCTCATTGGCGTCCCCATGGTACTCCTCTTCCTCCTCTTCCCGCTGAATCTGCTTCTGAACATCGTTTGCAAGGCCTTCAGGTTCATCGCGGCTCAGGGGCGATGCCAATGCGAGGTTGGGGTCATCGAACGGGTTCTGAAATGACGGATCCGCAAACGGCGTCGCGACATTCGGGTGACTGCGCCATTGCAGCCTCTCCTCTGCACTCGACACTGAGGCGGTAGAGGAACTTGATGCGGGCCGTTGAACGTTGGAAAAAGGTGGGAAGCTGTCATTAGTTGGCAAGCGGAGGTTCTGAGCGTTGCGGCTCATGATGCCAAGTCAGGCCGCAGCGGTACAAGCGGGCCCGCGGGGCGAGCGAATGTCTTGGAAATTGTGGTTCAGCAACAACCCAATGATGTCACTCTCCTATCGTCCTATCGTCGCCTCTGCAGAGCTAATCGGAGCCTTTGTTTTGACGCGAAACAGAAAGAGAAGACTGTAGAAGAACCTCAAGTGAAGACCTGAAACAAAACTTCGGCGATACCCAACCCTATGTATCTGCACGCCTTCCCATTGAAGCACCGCTACAACAGTTTTTGACCAGCCCCCACCCCGTCGATCTGCCGCACTTCCAGTCGCAACAAACCAGAAGCCAGCAAAGTTGCGTAGTCATGGCCATAGCGGGCACACCATCTCGGCTATCTAGCCGGCCCCCTTGAAATGCCTCTGTTTAGCGGGAACTCGGAACATAATCCAAGAGCAAACCCTCGAGTTTCAGACTGCTATCTGCAGGTTACCGTCACCGTCTTTGATCGCGTAACAAGGGTCAACATCCATGTCGCTCCCATCACTGGCGGGAATAGCATCTTCGTGATAGCGAGCGGACTGCTTGTGGACTCTCGGAGATTCTGTCAGTACAGTAAGACAGGGCCAGCACGGCCGAGAACCAGGCCGTATCTAGATACCCAACGTCTATTCAAAACACCAACAGCCCAATACAAGGAGATATGCAGGCCCAATCCAACTCAAGTTCGTATGTTCCAATGTTGATGTATGCGATATTGTCCGGGCACGGTAACCAAGCACACGAGCAAACCACTCAAGGCCCACGCAAGCCGCGCTATGCCAGCATTGCTACAGGATCATATTTTCCGCGTAGGCTATCGCAACTACGGCGGTTAATACGGATGATGAGTACATCACGACACGCTCATCTTGTCATGTGCGCGGATTAGATCTGGCACGAACGGCATCTTCGATCGCAAAAGAGAACGCGGAGACCCTTGACCCACTTGGTTCTTCTCGACCCAACGCTATGACGTATGGGTGTATCTTCGACATATCCATAATCCGCGTCTTGGCTTCGACCTCTGTTGGTAGACTACCGTGTTGATGGCCCCAGATTCGACCGCGGTGACTGACGTCCTACGGTGATGTTGATCTTCGAGCGACTGGTTATGTTTGGCGTATGCGATTCGAAACATGCGATACTTTTTCTCTGTGCAACTTCATCCACCGCATAAAGCGGTTCACCCGAAAAACCGAAAAATCTGCGTTGTATCTCTACGGAGAATAATCGGTGCCTTCCTCTTTCGAACAGTTCTCATCAGACGTTAGTCTAGAACACCGTTACCATATAGCTGGTAAATAATCTTCACCGTCTGCCGTCGTTCCGCCTCGGTACTGGCAAGCACGGCAAGAGAAAAGAAACTATCCTATACGCGTCATAGCTGACATGTGCATGCTTTTCTTTTTGGAATACAGATCTTCACTACTTCGTATCACGAACCACGATGCCTGCCAGCTTCGGATAGCACGAAACCCAATATTCTGAATCCTGCAGGATTGTTTCCCCCACAAGAGACAATATCGTGAGATGTCTCGTATGCAGCAGTAAACTCAATCGAAAATCCACATGACATGATCAAAGTACACGCACGATCACATTGAGAAATTTTCATAAAATCAGTAATATCATCATTATTGCAGCAGGCTCACCACCCACTACAAGCTGTTTCGCTACTCTCCCCAACACCAAAAGCACCACTGCAATGCCGCTCAGTGAAATGAACAAGTCATACTAATACACGAAACTCGCCCATGAAAAGCACATGTCCCAAAACTCCACCATGCTAATGCCACTCATGCACCCACCCACCAAGCAATCGTTCGCTTAGACCGATAGGGTATGGCAAGCGGCCTACCAGAAACTACACCAACCAATATAATGCTGACACAAGTTCTCCAAATTTGTCGCCTCCTTGATCAGCCTATCGACCTGCATCTCCGTCCTCAATTCCTCTCCCTTGCCAAAGTCCTTACCTGTCAACTTCTCCTTGACACGGGACAGGACCTGCAGTGCCCTTGCATTCTGCACTTCCTTGGCATCGACATCGTTATTCTGAGGAGGAGCGACGGAAGAGCGATGACGGGGTCGACCGACGATACTGGGCATTTGGTGGGGGTCGTTGCCGTTGGGGTTGTTGGGGTCGCCGACCATGATTGATTGGCGGCGCTCGGAGGGGTAGTTGGGTTCGACGGGGGAGGTGTCGCGGTGGTTTAGGCGCCAGGTTAGGAGGGGGTCGTGGATGAACTG
>Ga0058698_10000097_pt1 | contig 49474 bp, 46 predicted proteins | sample AgamicAsSfe_FD_67288 | JGI IMG/M metagenome (GOLD analysis project Ga0058698, IMG submission 67288) | Agave microbial communities from Guanajuato, Mexico - As.Sf.e | ecosystem: Host-associated > Plants > Phyllosphere > Phylloplane/Leaf | place: Guanajuato, Mexico | collected 2012-05-30
ATTCGACTTCTTAATTAAGTATCGCCCTAGGAAACAAGGCTAGAAGCCGGACTTATTAACTCGTCGATCAGGAGATCTCCCTAAGAAAGGGGATAAAAGAATATAGTACCAATTCTAGACTGTACTGAAACAAAGGAACCTCGCTCTAGAAATTCAAAGAAATCTTACTCCAGAAAACTTAAACCTTAAAACTATCGACCTTTGCCCGATACACGTTTATAACGACGAAGACGACAGGACTCTCCCGTAGTTATAGGAAGAAGCTTATAACTATAATACTCTTAAAAAGGAAACCCTCGCATTACTCTAAGAACTAGGCACTTAAAGATCGAGGAAAATCTCCCTTACGGAATATTAGGAGATCTAAGGATATCTCTATTACCGGGATCGCCGTTATATTCCCGAGTATGCTCCTCTTCGTAAACGAATTCTCTCTTTCTATCATGATATTTTGTCCTCGGGTCACCGTGGCCGCGAAAGAATCTATGAAAATATCTCCCGTTCCTACTAGTGGCCAGATATGGTAGCTGACGTTGCCCGTTACGTCCGAAATTGTCACCTTTATTCGATGATCAAATTAAGCCGGGAAAAGTATTAAGGGGTATTAAAACCTCTTCCGGTCCCTAAATACCGTAGAAAACACCTTTCGATAGATTTTATTGTTAGTCTCCCTGCCAGCCGCTATCGCGGAGAATTAGTCACGAACATCCTTGTTATTATAGACCGTCTTACTAAAAAGAAGCGCTTCCTACCGTACGCGAACATGTCTATCGAATCCGTCGCGGACCTTTTCTACGATAATATCTAGAGACATAACGGTACTCCTCTTTCGATCATCTCTAATCGAGGTACTAACTTCGTCAGTGGTTTCTTCCAATATCTATATAAACGTTTAGGCACCGAACCACGGCCTTCTACAGCATTCCACCCCGAAACCGACGGCCAAATAGAAATAGCGAACTAATAGTTAGAACAGTACCTCCGCGCCTACGTTAAGTACCTTTAGGAAGATTAGGCCCGGTATATTACAAGTGCTAAATTCTACGCTAATAATATCAAATCTGCTACTACTAGGATTTCACCCTTCTTTGCTGAAAAGGGCTACCACCCTTTAGTTAGAATCCACGACGATATTCCTATTCCTAATAAAATGACGGCATATCAGCTTACCGAGATTAAGAAAGCGAACGCCTACGCGGAGAAGCTTAAACTTCTCTCCTAACACTGCCAGGAATCTATGCTTTAGGTATAAGCTTAGTAAGAGTACTACGCGAATTACTCCCGGAATCCTACTCCTCTCTACCGTAAAGGAAGTCAAGTATAGTTAAACGTAAAGAACATTTCTACTACCCGCCTATCCGAGAAACTCGACTACCGCAACCTCGGTCCATTTATTGTCAAACGCCGCGTCGGAAATTATACCTACAAACTCGAGTTACTACCTTAGCTTTCTACCTTGCACCCTATTTTTAATACTACGCTTCTTCGACCTACCGCCAAAGACCCTTTTAAAGGGTAAATCAATCCCCTTCGCGACCCTATTATCACAGACGACGGCTAAACAGAATAGGCCTCTAAAGATATTCTCGACTCTCGTTTATTATACCGGACTAGAACACCGCGAAACGCCCCCTACGAGCTATACTACCGTATCCTTTAGGATGACAACTCCCAGACTTAGGAGCCTTAGGGCCATATTACTAATATAGTTGAATCCCTCGACGAGTTCCACCGCCGTTACCCTACTAAACCCGGGCCTATTCAAAGATAGTTCTATACTACTATCGCAGGAGCTCCGCCTTCGAGAAAGAGGGAGTACTATTAGGGTTTAGACTCGCCTTAGCTAAGTACTCGGACCGACTACACCTTATCCCGCCCTATAGGGCACTATCTATTATTATCATCTGCTCCGATCCTTAGAGATCCTTCTAGCTTCCTTATCTAACCTCTCGTTATTCACCCCAGTCTTGTCTAGTCTAGTTTTAGTACCAACCCAGTCCTATCCTTGTTAAATCCTAGTTCCTTGTCCAGTCCTTGTCTAGCCCTCCGAGCCCAGTCCCTTACAGTTTCTCTTTAACTTTAGCGATATATCTAGTTAGGTTACGAAGGTAGACGAGCTAGTCGTTACGGAACTAAGTAACGTGTTCGGCGAGTTCGTTAGGGGAGTTGGTCCTAAGGGGGGGGGTTCGGGCGGATAGCTATCTCGAACGTAGTCATACTAAAGGTAGAAGCTACGTAATGTTATAGTCGGTCTCGCGGCGGTAGGTAGTTAGCGTAAATACGGGGAAACGGTTTAGATTCAGTTAGCTATAGAGGTCTTATCTATTAGTATAGGTTAGGCTATATAACGAGGACGTAGCTTAAAGAGCTACGTTATTAATAGCAGCAGTAATAGATGAGGTTGAACCCGCGGTTTAACCTTCCTTTCCTAGCCTATCATATGCTTCCTGATACGGGAGGCGCGTATTATAATTAGACCATATCGTCCTGTGACACCGATTAGGGTTTAATATATAGAAGAAGATTAGAATCTTAGATAGGCTAAGAATATATAAAGGAGGAGGGTTAATAGTAGGTTTAATTAAGGCTATAAATAAATTAGAGAGATAATATACTAGACATATAGTAATTACTTAGGTTCGGGCTATATACTGTACGCTGCGCTATGTATATAGTCTATTCTAATTAAAAAGAGGTTGGAGAGAGTTTAGGTATATATATAGTAAGATCTCTATCTATTTATATAGTTATATTATAATATATATAGCTTGTAGTTACTATCGTTCAAAAATTAGTATAGTCTTAATTATAATAATAACGCGCTCTGATTATTACTAAGTAGTATTTATTAATACCCCTTTTTCCTATATATTTGGGTTCTCCCGGCCTGTTCTATAGAGGCAAAACTCTATATATTTTAGGATAGCTAAAAGTCGTCTAAATTTACTAAAAAGTAGATAAGTATAAGCGCCTAATCGAGCGCTTCAAGATACGCTATCCGCGTTATATTTTAGCGCAATATAGCGATTTTTTCTGGCGCCTACGGCGCGCGGAGATGGATGATACGGGACGGTTTATTAAACATAGATACAACCTAGTGACTAGTAACTAGCGCGGGTAATCGAGTAACAACCGTAGAAAAAACCGCATGGTATCCTTAAGATACGCTGTGTCATAAGCGCCGAGCAGGTTTGTTCCATGGTCCAATCATGTAAGGATCCTGAGACTGATGCCTTCAACGGAGAGATCTTGTACATCCCATTATTCGTGTTACATTTACATCAGTCCGAGTCTCATGCCTCATTGCCTTTCCTTCCTTTGTACATTCAGTCTCTCCCGTCCATTCCCTTCCTCCATCCACTCTTCACCTCCTCCCCAACCCCCACCGCTCAATCCTCTGCTGAATCTCACTCCACCCAATCTCCTTCAACTCCCTACCCTCCTCCTCGCCCTCCTGCACTACCACCGTCGGCGCACCACTGCCCCTCCCTGCATTCTCCACCATCCCCTTGACCACCAGCCTCGCCACCCTTCTCAGATCCTTAATCGTCAAATCCTCAATCATCTTGCACATTTCCACCACCGGCACCTTCTTCCCGTGGACCTGGACCTGCCTGCCTAAATCCTCTAGTTCGACCATGCGCGACTCGAGATTCATGAGGAGGGAGCTGCGGAGTTGATTTTTAGCGCGCAAGACTTCGCCGGTGGAGAGGGCGGAGAAGCCGGTTTCTAGTGTGAGGGCGTGTAATTCGCGACAGATGACCTCGACCATCTGGCCGATCTTCGACGGGACACAACTAGCGCTGATGCCGAAGAGGCCGGAGTCGGTGTAGCTGTGGTTGAAAGCTACGCAACTCTCGACCCAGGCGTACTGGTTCAGCACGTTGGTGTACAGACGGCTGTACATTCCTTTTCCAGGCCCGCCGGCGGAGAAGGAGCCACCGCCGCCGAGGAGGGTTTGTAGAGTGGCAAGGGCGTAAATATCACGGGAGGAGATGGGGAGGGCTTCGAATGCGATGTGGAGGTGAGAGAGGCGAGGGAGTGTTGGTGAGGGAGGTGGTGGGAGAGGGGGAAGAGAGAGATAGCCGCCGGTGTAGTGTGAGGGTGTAGATAGCGAGAGGTCGTGGGCGGATGTCGTGAGATTTGAAGTGGGGAGGTCGGATATCGAGGCGGAGTGAGAGGCGGATGTGGAGAGGTTCTTGAGGAAGGGTATTTTGGAGAGAAGGCGTGATGGTTCTTGTGGTGGTGAATATGGTGGTGATGAGTTTACGGTGGGATCTGCTTTCGTTGACTGTTGTTGGCCCTGAGACTGTGAAGCGTCCAGCTGTGAGCTTCCTTTCATGTCTCCGAATAGCTGCTCCGTCAGCTTGACAGCTTCCTCGTGGGCGACACCTGCAAAGGCAACGACCGTTCTTTCCGGCTTGTAGAAAATATCTCGATATGTGTCCACGACCCCCTTGTTAATTTCCCCAAGTCTTTCTTTTGGGCACAGCAGCGGATATCCGAGCGTGTTTCCCTTGTAAGCAGCGATATGTACGAGCTCCGGCAGGATCAGCTCCGGTTTACTCCAGATTTCGCCAATTTCATAGTCTGCCGTCTCAAGCTGCTGCTGTACTTCTTGCTCCGTGATGAGGGGATCACGTATCGTCTCTGCCAGAACACCGAGGGCCGAGGGTACTGCAGCGTTGAATGTGGCTGATTGGTACATGAGTGTCTCCCTTGACGATGCACACTGTATATTGCCTCCCAGAGTTTCCAGTGTTTCGTACATGGAGTCTGCCGTTCGTTTGGTGGTAGACTTGAATGCTAGTCGATCTATAATGTGGCTGACACCGCGGAGATTGTCGTTTTCATATCGAGAGCCGGCATCTACATAGACGCCGACGCCGGAAAATGCGCCGGGGAGAGCTTCGGTGGCGACACGGACTCCATTTGATAAGGTGGTGATCTGGTCGAGGTCTGCGGGATCGCGCTCTTGCGCAGTGGTTGAGGCGAAAGTTCGCTGGTGTGGTAATAGTAGAGATGATCTTGATTGTTGTCCCAATCGAGTTTGGCGAGGTGACCACTTCAGCGCACGGAGTCGGTACGGGCGCATCATATTGGTAGGAAGCCCTTCAGCGAAGAGCTGAGAAGAAGAGACGGCGTGGGATCGTCGGTTGGCACTATGATTGCAGAAGTGATTGACGCTTCGAGTCCAAAAGTTGCTTGAGTTTGACAAACATAGGTCACGAGCCACTCGGGCATAAGGGCCAATCACTGCATTAACGCCGAATGACGGAAATGTGCGACGACAACATCAGGAGCCAGAGGACAATGAGGATGAGGAATTGGTATGACAGTCATGGAAGAGGACAATCTGAAAGTGTCAGAAGTAACGAGAGCAAAGAACATGTAATATAATATGGTTAACGTTGCAAGAAGAAGACTAGTGTTTCGTGCATGCATGCTAAATCATGCCTTTCAAGTCCATCCATCCAGCGATATGGAGGACATCAAGGCATCTCTGGACACCAAGCACATCGAGGCCTCTCTGGACATCGAAGCCTCTGTGGACTCCAAGCAAAGTCCCAATGCAAGACTAATCATCCCTACTTGTGCAGCCTCATTCTATGGCCACATCCCCGTCCGCATCAACCTCCGCCGTCCCAGCATGCCTTGAACTTCGCTGATGACTAACCTTGACGTCCTTCGCAGGCTCGCACCAATGGCGATGATATGTCCAGCCAGACTTCTGGCAAGCCTTACTGCAGTACTTCGTCTGCCTGCATCTTCGGCACTTTGCAAACTGTCGCGCAAACTCTTCCCATTTCCCGCATTTCCAGTAAGCACACTGCCTGATGTCGCCTCGAGATTTGTCCTTTCGGCAGAGGTTTCGCATGACGACGCACGCCCAGTAGTTCATGTCAGTATTACCATTCCGGACTGTGTATTTTTCGATCAAGGGGAAGATGTTGTAGTCGGTAGGTCGGCAGTATTCGTCGTCGTTGTCCTCTTCATAATCTACCTCTTCGCCTGTCGTGACGAGACAACCGTCCTTTAACTTGAGCCTGGGCACAAGATGCGATTGCTCAAAGTACGTCCTAAGGTGGCAGTACTTGGAAACATATGCCAGTAGTTGAAGTGCCATAATCACATCCTCGTCGCGTGGTAACTGCGCTGCAAGGCCAACTGGTGCTGTGAGAGCCTGCGTCAACATGGCGTCCGTCATGAGAGTGTCCGCCCTCGTCCCTGTCTCTAACAACACGATTGGTGGCGCCGTTGGTGACATAGCAATCGTTTGATCGGCCGGCGGCGCGATCGGCTCGATAATGCTGCCGTTCAGTGATCTATGCGTGATGCTGAAAGTCTCCGCATCGTCATCACCACCAGTGATATCAGGATCTGCCATGGTCATAGTGGCTGTTGCGTCTCCCAGTAATGTCAAATCCACAGATCTTGCATCCATTTCCATATCCACCGTCGTTCCTTCGGGCACTTCGGGCTCTTCTATCCGTTGTGGTGTGGCATCTCCATCATCCGAGTCTCCTGACAGAGCCAAATCTTGCTGTTGTGACGTGACTGGTAACAAATAACCCGCAGAAGCCGATCGTCGTCTTGTGGGATATCGTGTTGTCAGGACTGGCAAACGTCCAAGAGGTAGTGGAGTTATGGGTGTATGAGGTTGTGATGATCCTGCTTCTGTCTGCGGGCTCTGAACAGTGAGCCATGGGTTACGAGGTCGCGCAATAGGGTCATGAACTTGGCGACCTAGTTGAACATGAGAAGCTGGTGGAGGTGGAGGCGTGTTCTCAGACCGAGGTCGTTCGTCAAACATATTCTCGGTAGGTGTGTTGGCGATGGGTGTGGCCCCCAGAAAAGGTATTTGGGCTGGGCCGATAGCTGGAGGTACATGTCGCCGTCTGTCATGTCGTGTGTCGATAGATAGGAGGTTTACATCCTCTCTAGATGACGTTGGTCTCTTGGCCGGTGTCTTTCCAGACTTTTCCTTCTCCTGCGCCTCTTGCTCTCGAATCTGTTCCATAATCTTCATGTAGCTATCCAGAATCGATGTCACAACAGGAACAACATCGGCTTCCACCACTCTTGTCCGTATGGTTTCAGATCCTCGACTGTCCGCGCCCTTTGCATCAGATCCCCGAACGGCCACATTGACTACGCACTGGAAAGCCAGGCTCCACTTCCATGTGTCCATCATGTCCTTGGTCTTGCCACATTTGAGAAGGTATACCAATCTTTCAATGCCGCCATCTATGGTTAGTATCTCGCGGATGCGAGGAGAGGAAGTTGTAAGATATGCCAGATGATTTAAAGAGTTGACCAGGGGAAGTGTAGAAGTGCAGTCAAGTGCCCGCCGGTCGTATAAAGTTGTTGTTATCCCAACCGATGCCCGATTAGCGCTTGGAACACTGAAATTTACTTCTCGCATCCTTCGTCAACTCCCGGTCGAAATAAGAAGGAGATGCGATCCGATGATCTGCGTATGGCTGGGAGGGTTGTGAAAGTTTTAGTTTGGAACAGCTGACGAGCTGCAAATCCAGGGCAGGTCCTTGCTTTGGTTGATGGTTTGGAAAAGTCAATGGCAAGAGCACTGTCAGATGGGCTAGAGCAGGGCGAGACAGTTGTATGGTAGTCTTATGCAGAGACACTGAGAGAAGGAGAGTTCGGCGCTAAATATACGTCCGGCGAATGTCTTGTCTGAGCGTCTGCGGCAAATGTGTCGGGTTCGGAAGGGTGGGTTGTGCTAGTATGTCAAGTGAATGATACTGTGCACCCTGAACTGCTAAGAGAGAAGAAGGTCTAAAGTGTCGGATAGTGGAAGTGGTGTTTATGGTGATGTGATTGTGATCGAGTATGTTGGAGGCCGAGAGAGAGGAGAAGGTTCGATTGTTGTTCTTGATCTTCCAGGTCGCGATACGGTCAAGCCACCGCCGTCACGCAACTTCGAGACACGGCTCTTGCCTCGTCGAGTGTTTATTATATAATGTCGAAGGTATTGGAAGGAGGTCGATGTGAATGTATGGGATGTCAGGCGGCAAAGGTGAATGTTATATGGGTGGAATTCTTTTCGAAAGTGTTCGTCGCACAGAGCATGAGCATGAGCAGATTGGGCGGGAAGGCAGAGACAAGGGGGCGGTGGGCAGTGGGCAGTGGGCAGGATTAGAAATGCACGGGCTCAGAGCACAGAGCACAGAGCAGCTTCTGGCCTAGAAATAATAGGGGTCCACTCGACGTGGAATACGTCCTTTGTGTCGTCTGATCTGATATCCTCTATTGATTCCATCGACTCTGTCATCGTCATATAAGATATTGGCTCCATTACCGAGAATATATCGATGCTGCTGCCGACCGAGGCAGACTGGTTGGCAAGTCCTGTGTATATCTACAACTCACTCGAATACGCAGTGCAACACCATGGCCGAGTGGCGCATCTCCCTATACCACCCAGAATGATGTCTCAAGACCGTCTCACATAGTCTACCCGCCTTGCAAGCCAGCAGCCTATCGTGACGCCTGTGATGCCACCATTCTTACCACGCCTGAAGACCACTGTCCAGTCTCCCGGAGCCGGTGCGTCCATACTACGCATACATGCAAGTAGCCATACATCTTGACCCATATACCGCATCAAGTAAATAGGACCTTTTCCCAAGTAGCCGTCGAAAGACCCATACATGATACCTCCCTCGCCAGTACATGTGAACGTGCTGTCGCTCTCATGACATCGATACTCTCCAGCATAGCCGGCCTTCTGTAATGTGCTGAGTTCAGCTTCAGCAGGCTTCGCAACACGCTTCGCCTGGTATATCCTGTTGTGCCCCGACCGCGTCACAATCAGAGTGTCACCGTCAATGTTAGCCGTCATTCCACGACATTCAGCGTGCTTGTCGTCCTTCATCTGCATCTTTTCGCCGAAGATCATCGGCTCGCCTTTCTCAGAGAAGTTTACAATGACCATCAGTTGTGTTTCCTCGTCCAGGAAGCTGCCCTTCCATTCCTCTGCTGGCTTTGCTGGACCTGCCTTCGTGTCTTGGGCGGAGAGTACCTTTCTGACAATCACTTCTGCCGCGGCTTGGGACACGGCTTCATGGTTGAACATGACCACGACGGAAAAGTGCTCGGACGGAACGTGAAGACGATGAAGCCTGAAGCCACGAAGGGCACCTCCATGTCCTATCGTCGTCTTCCCTGCTACATCTGCACGCACCAAGCCAAAGCCATACGGTGCTGGTGAGCCGTTTTTGTAGGTCTGGGGTTCAGCGATCATGCTGTACGTGCTTGATTTGTCCTCCCAGCTTGATTCAAGATACCTTTCGTAAGCAATCATATCCTCTAGTGAGGCAACTATGCCAGCGTCTCCTGACCATTCTATACCGTTGTCTGCTGGTACATAGCCAGACTTTTCACTTCCTTCATAGCCGACAATCGGCAGTGGTGGTCCTCGTGTATTTGGCCTCAGTGAAGCCGTCTTCATGTTCGCAGGAATGAACACTCGCTCAGCCAGCAGCTGCTCCAGAGAATGCCCAGAGATTGTCTCGACCAGCCTGGCCAGGACATGGAAATTGACATTCGAGTACGAGAACTCTGTCCCAGGGGCAAAATGGAAAGATTTGGTCCTCTCCAATGCCTGAGGAGCATCGTGAGCGATCGAGAAGGGCTCCTCTGGCTTCGCGCCCCACAGAACAGTCATGGCCCAATAATCACGAATGCCAGACTGCATGTTATACAGGTGGGCGATTGTGAGCTCGCCGTCGACGTGGTTTATAAGCTGTGGCATCGTCCGGCCGAGCTCGGTCGCCAATTGCTGGAAGACATCGCCGGACGACTTGGACATGTGCGGCGTCGGGCTGTGCTTCAAGGATGCAATGACTAGACATAGGAATTGCTTGGAGATTGAGCAGATGGGCATGAGAGTGGTCGATGTCATAGGGATACGGCGGTCAAGATCTGGGACTTGTCAATGTCTTCGGTACAGCCACGACTTGACTTGACCGACCTGCATAACCCCACGTCTTGATCTCAGTCTCGCCTTTGTGGTTAACCACAGCACAAGCGCCACCCGGGCCGCGGAAGAGGCTGGGGATGCTCTCAAGTACATTGCTTTTGATTGACATGTCTACCAACATGCTTGGCTTTATTGTTGATGTAGATGTTGTCACTGATGAGTGTGGCAATCGTCAATCTGATACTGTACTTCGTATCGTAGAGGACGGAGGAGCTGCAAGCACCACCTGCCCTTTTTGGCCTGATTGCTGCGACGCCACTCGACCCTCGATTCACTGTGCCACTACCCGGCAAGCAGCACAGACAGATACACATCTGTTGAAATCGTGAATCATACTATAGCAAGGGCATGGACGCGAGCAGGCCCTTATTCCACTTTCCCGAGCAGCCTGTGTGCAAGATGCCAGGCAGGGTGCCGTAAGTGGGAACTTTCTACTCAGACCTAGTTTGACGTTAATAGGCAGATGACGGTATCATAAGGTAGACGGCCATGTCAGCATGAAAGACATGATGATGATGACGAAATGCTGTGAAGTGATATTTGCTGATAAACCGCCACCATATCTTCACCGCTAAACTCCCGATAGCCATATCCTTTTGTTCAGAGCGTAGCACGTAACGGTGGTCTCAAACGCCGTTGGTAGCACCTATTACAGTCTTCATGCTCATCATCCACATCCACCTGTACACATACAGCCGCCAGCATAACCAAGCACGTATACACAGAGCCTTGCTGTGCACGTTGTTTAGCGACCACCAGCGCGGCCTGCTCGCTTGGCACCCTTTGGCTTCCCAGCAACTTCCCAGCCAGCTTCCTCGGCGACCTCAGCACCAGCCTCACCATCGACAGCAGCGACTTGTGGCACATCAAGCTCGGGGTTTTTCCTTGCAACATCATCATTCGTTCCATTAGTGTTGTTTTCCGTTCCAGTCGCAGCATCGTCACCATTCTCCTGGTCGTTCAGGCGTTGGAGAATCTGAAAGTTCCGTGGCTTCGAGTCGGTATCGAGGCCTTCCGGACCTCCTTGAGCAGGTCGCTGCGGCCTGTTGGTGCCATTCGGAGGTGTAACCTTCTCTCTAGGCTCTCTTGCGTCTCTAGGCTCTCTGGGCTCTCTCAGCTGAGTTGCCTGCTTTTCAATCTTTTCGGCCTTTTCAGCAGCACGCTTTTCGGCCGCAATTTTGTCTTCCTCCTCTTTCTGTGCACGCTGAGCGATGCGTTTCTCCTCAATCGCCTTGTCTCGGGCAGTGGTGTCAATGGGACGTGCCGCACCAAATGGACTGGCCTTGGCATCAGATGCCGGGGCGCTGCTGTCAGTCTGAGGGGCTTCAGATACTGTGCGCTTCGATAGGTTGAGTCTCTGCCGCGTGGCCGGAACAGCTGGCGCCGCTGCAGCAGGCGAGGAGGGAACACTCGCATCTGGAGTCGCGGTTGCAGACGGCGTAGGCGCATCCGGTCTCATCTTAGCTCGCCACTGAGAATCCTGATCAGCAGCAGTAGGTTCGCGCTCTGGAATAGCTGGTCGCTCGGATCGTGATGGCCTTGGTGCTTGGAAAGCGCCAGGCTCACGTCCCTCACCCCATGAAGCTGGAGAGCCACGGCGCTCGAACGACATCTCGCTGCGCCTCGAGTCCCCACCACCTTCCATCCGTGCCGATGGTGGTCCCGATGTTGACGGGGACATTGGCCCTTTTCGTTCCCAGTTGCTGAAATCTCTCTGCCTGCCATCACTATCGCCTCCATATTGGTCACCTCTCCTGCTCGACGACCTTTCCCCGTTAAAGTCAGAGCCCATATCTTGTCTTGAGCCGAAACTGCGGTCGGCACCGAAACTGCGATCAGATGGCCTTCTCTCATTCGCCGGAAGTGATGGTAGAGGGCCTTTCCGAGTCCAGTCATTCAATTCACGGGTTTCACCTCGGTCCTTGGCTTGATGGTCTGAGTCAGGCACTGTCATGCGATCGGTCCTGAAATCACTTACGAGGTTCTGCGATACTGATTCTGACATTCCTCGCTTGAAATTGAGCATTGTTGAGCTCCAAGGCTTTCTTCAGCCCCTCGACCGAACCGAACTCGACATAGCCGAACCCCTTAGGCTTGCGGTCTAGCTTGTCCTCGACGATGCGCACGTTGGTGACTGAGCATGCACTGAAAAAGTCCTGGATGTCGCTCGTTGTGACGTCGAACGACAGGTTTCCGAGATGTGCTGTGTATGGAGGTTTCGTAGGCATGGGCAGTGATTCACGGGTTGCGTAGTTTCGTTCTGTCGATTTTAGCCATTGTAATTTCGTGCAAAATATATGGTCTCCGCACCTCCACCACCAAAGTCCCGATCGCCTCCAAAGCTCGGCTTCGAGTATTCGCGGCGTTCACTTCCGTAACCACTTCTTGTTTCTTGAGATCATCAGCATACATTCTTTGAAAATACTCGGCAACTACGCACCGGCTGCACAATCGGTTAGAGCTGTTGCCAGGACTTCATCTGGATTGCAACTTACAAGGCATTGGCATATCGTCCATCTCGTCAGCCCAGGAAGTCGTGCCACCCGCGCCATAGTCTGGTCATCATCAGTCAAAGTCTGACTCGCATCGAAGCGCACTGCTTCTTACTGTCGTCGCCAAGGAAAGCCCCGAGGGACATCTTCTCTTGCTTCTTCTTGGGAGCTGGCGCAAAACCGTTAGTGCGCTGTCCTGACTAGATGCACGCCGGAGTAGAAGGCTCGTCATACCCATGATTGCGGTTAGGTGTGCCTAGAGAGATGTGACCGAGGATAACAGTTTACGTGACGTAGTTGTATGCTTTGAGATGTGTTTGTGAAAACGAAGAGAGTGGTTGAAAGAGATCAATCTTTCGTGGGGTTGGTGTCACGTGATCAAGAACTGTCTGATCACTTTGGACGACCGAGGAAGCTTTGCGCGTGGATTACGGATCAAGGCAATCAAGGCAGGTCCTTGCTCGTCCTCTATTCTAGACTTCGCACTATCCCGGCACGTACACCGGCCTATCCCGATCCTCATTCACTCCCTGAAGAAGTCGCGCGACCACTTCTCCCCTGAAGCGACAGCAGCGACCCTCGCAGGCATCTTGGCACGGGTCTCTCTCCGGATCTTCTTCAGCTTCATCAAAAGTCAGGAGGAAGCGGCCTGCGATATCATTCATATCATCTCATGTGCGGAGCAGAAGCAGCTAGTCTAAGATAGCAGGAATCCTCAATGCTGCATAGCTCGTATCATGTTGTTGCAGAAGGAGCTCGGGCAATACAGAATCTAAGGCACATCTTCACGTAGATGGCCAGTCACTCCGCATGGCCATGATCAACTTGTCGTTCGTCGCAGGAGTCCTGACCATCTTCTACCTGTCTACTCTCTTTTGCTTTGCCGTCCTTCGCATTTTCACTGGCATCTCCATCCAGCGCATCGGCTTCGCAGGCTTGCGCCGGATTAAGTTCTCTCCAAGAGATGGCGTTAGACTCGATATTCGAGGCCTGAGTGTGCAGATACACAGGCCGACTTTCGCGCAACCTACTTGGGTCAGTTTGGTAGTCACAGAACTGCGCTTGAGTGTCGATATTGCCAAGCTCCGCCGGCCACATCCCAAGACGAGTGCGCCCACTCCGCACGATTCCCAGCAGAACCGACTGAATGGCGTGTCAAGTAGCACTGATGCAGCATCGCCTGCTTCAGCGAGTCGTAACATCTGGGCAAAGCTGTCAGCGGCAAAGGACCAAATCAAACGCCTTCAGAGCAAGATATCGTGGTTGCGCCTGGTCGACATCGTGGCGAATAGGACCTCTGTTGTAATAGTTGGTGTTGGAGCGCTCGAGGTTGGCACCTTTGGATTGCAGGTTGATACTAGGAAGACCACCGTTGACAGGAGCAGACTCTTCCACCACACCCCAAGGCAAAAAGAGCAGGTACCCGCAGAGTGGACGCTAGTCTTTCGCACGATTTCCTTTGTCCCACTTGGTCAGGAACCGGAAGAGCTGCTCGATCATGGTGTATTGAACATCCATGGGTTTCTGAACCCGAGAGTTGCCGGCCTCCGGGATGCATCACTGTCTATCAAGGTCGGCCGACTCAACCTCCCGTATGATATCTTGAACAATGCATTGGCTAGGACTAAAGCGCAACAAACCTCATCCATGTCCATTCGAAAATGCGCAGTGGATCCCGTCATGAAATCCCAGAGCACACCCCACGAAGCACTTCTTGCTATACTGGGTGATGCGAAGGACTTCCTCAGCTCGTTGATACATGGCATTCGTGACATCTCTGTCTTAATTGCTTTTGTCGGTACATCAATGCGTGTGGACTACGTACGTCCTGCTGGAAAGCCGCTGTATCTGAATATGAGCATGCGTGAGATTGGTCTTGACATCTACCGCCTCGATTCCTCTACTCCAGCCCATTCCATGTACTTCGCGCGGAATGATGTAGCACATCAAGCACTACTCTCCGCCTTGGCTTTTTCTCTTGGAATTGACGATGCACATAGTCATCCCGAAAGACTAGTCTATGTGCCGATGACGACTGCGACCTTGAGGACAACGTTTTTGGGAAAGCTTATCGAGTATGCAGAAAAGAAAGGCAATCTGGAGCTCAATACAAATGTTTTGCTCGCAAACTTGGTCATCACATCGCCATCGATTGATCTTGATCCAGCCCATCTGCCAATTCTACTAGCAATTCCGATGAATCGGACGCGATCACCAACAACTAAATCGAAACGACCATTCGGTGCCGCATATCAGCTACTTCCTAAGCTGAGCACGAAACTATTGATCCACGAGCCCGTGGTCCGGATTGCCATTCCTCCTATACATGATGTGGGTGGTCCGGATAGCTTCGACTTTGATCTGGTCATTTCGGCCATATCTTCTATATCAATTGATATCGACGCTTCTCATTCAGCCACCGAACAACGACGTTATGCTGTTCTGACGAGTATGCGCGTGGTCTCGCACAGACTATATTATCAAACCCGACTTAAGCATACTCAAGATCTCATGGTTCTCGACAGCTTAGAGCTAAAGTCGCAAGTTACATCAGCGCCAGCAATCTCAGTCACAATTTCTGGCAATATGCATGCATTGTCCTGTTTCATGGTCAAACCGGAAATGAGCGAAGCTCTACGCAAGATCCTAATGCAGCTGCGCTCAGACGTCGTATCAGAAAAGATTGGACACTCAAAGTCGTCGCACAATGCTAATACTGTCCGAGCGCTTCCGGTTTGGCTTGAGCATGTTGAGCTTTCGGCGCACGAGCTTATGTTTGAGATAGCTGGGGTTGATAAGAAGCTCTCGACATTGAGCCGCGGCGTGGCTGTCCACCTCGAGTCTTGGTCCATTGATTACAAAGCACACAAGGACGAACGAACACCAAAGCGGCCGACTACGACGCGTCGACGTAATAGGAGCCAATCTGTGCTGCTTGAAGACGAAATGCAAAGAGCAGCCCAGCCCAAGAGTACAACAAGCACTCCTGTCACGCCATCCAGCGATGGTAGGAGAGTGACTGTGCACCTCAAAACATTCGAGGCTTTTGTCATAGAAGACATGGATGTATGGGAAGTGAAGCCTTTCTTGTCCGTGCCCAGGGCCGAGGTGGCGCTGACGACGCTACACGATAGTCATGGACCCGTATCTCACATCAACTGCTATGTCAAAGCTGTTTACCTGGAGTATTCACTCTTTCGCCACTACGCCTCGGGTGTCGCCATCTCCGTCGTTCACCAGCTTACGACCAAGAGACAGAAAGACACACCAAAAGGTTTATCTCCACGGGTGATGGCCGATCTGGAGCTCAAACCAAAGGACTCCAAAGTGGATTTCACGAAGGAAGACGATTACCTCGTGCTTGATGTGAGGCTACCGTTCGTACAGGTCAAAGCACAGTTGCCTGCAGACCCTGCGATGATGTTTCACCTGGAAGGCTTTGAGGCTGGGCGATATCGCTTTGCACATCCCCATGCACATGGCACGCACGCGCGTTTGTATGCTCAAAGTCCTACAGTGAAAAAAGCCTGGTCTCGTGTAATCAGCGTCAAGGCACCACGTGTTGACCTGCGCACGATGAATCGTGTTCACAATGGTGTTACCACGATGGAGAAGTCGATTGACTTTGCCTCCGACGCTATTCGAGTCGGTATCTCTCATCAATTGATCGTCCATCACCTCTTTGACAACATTGCAAACACTTTGAAGGCTGTCAAACAGCTACATCATCGTTTCGTTTTCGAATCAGATGAATACATCCTGGCAAAAGAACCTGAGGGTGCGAAGCATGTACCAAGGGTCACAATCAGGACACATGTCTTCCTGTTCGAGATCGAAGATGGCCCTTTCGAATGGAGACTCGGCTGTATCTTCAGGACTGGTCTTATAGAGCAGAAGCAAAGACTTGCTCGTGAGGAGGCTTTTAAGCTTAAGGCAGAAAAGATAGCAGGTGCAAAGTACGGGACTCAGCCAGATCCGGCATACAAGAATAGCCCTCGTCGATCTCAAGATAGAGGCAGAAATTACTCACCAGAAACTAGGGCAAGATCTCCAACACACAGACACTCTTCAAACTCGAGGGATCGTGCAGGTAGATCTCCTCCCCGGAATAGTAAACCCAGCTACGGCTTGCGCTACGACAAGCGTGGCACATGCGATATTACCTCGGAAGCGCGTACCAGTGCCAATCGAGCCTGGGAGCAATTACAGCAATATAATGCGCAGAGCTGGAAGAAGAGAATCGACAGCGCAGTCGAATTCCAGACCACAGCTGTTCGTGACGTGCGGACCCTTCTTTGGGGTATTGACAGTTCTAATCACGAAGGATATCATGGAGAAACCATCCTGAAATTGCCCCAGCGGCCTGCACTCATGCAGATCCTCATGAGTGACCTCAATGTGACCATCGACAAGCCTAGTTTTCCTTTGAGTCACTTGCCAGACTTTATGCATGATGTGGGTAAAGGGCTACCGAAGACTACCGAGTATTCCCTACTGGTGCCCATGAACTGGAATTTCGAGATGGGTGAGACGCGAATGGCACTCCGAGACTATCCTCTACCACTATTACATATCCCAGCAATACAGCCAGGTCAATCGCCACGACTGCCTTCATGGTCGTTAAAGACAAACTTTGTGATTGCAGAAGAGTTCCGAGACTATAAGTCCACGAAAGACCTGAATGTTGTTATCATACCGCCCGAAAAGATGGGCTCCGATAAGCATTCTCGCGGGTTTGCTATCGATGTCCGACGTACTGTCTCTCCTGTGAAGACGTACTCAGACATGAAGATTGAGGTCAACACGTCTCGAGACTCCAGATTTTCGTGGGGAGCGTCATACCAAGCGGCCATTCAGGATATGATGCAGGTTATCGAAGGCTTTAGTAAGCCGCAGTTGGATCCGTCCGAGCGTGTGGGTTTCTGGGACAAGATCAGACTAAGTTTCCATTCTCGTGTCAGTGCAAGCTGGAAGGGCGATGGTGATGTTCATCTAGTCCTCAAAGGTGAGCGATTTTGCTGTAAAAGGCCTGCAAGCTATTGCTAAGGAGAAAGCAGGTACTCGTGATCCGTATGTGGTGATCGATCATGGCGCTGGTCTCATCATGATCTGGCGAAATGGTGTGCAGTGGAACATTGGCCAAGACCCGGATCCTCGCGCATTTATGACCGTCGATGCCGGTGATTTTGTACTCGCAATCCCTGATTTTAGTCATTACGCACGCGCAGCACCAGACATGGCTGTCGCAGAGGCTTCGGAGCATGCTATCACATCCTTCCAACACGAACTAAAACTGAAGAAAGTTGTCATGAAACTTTCAGGGAAGGTTCGATGGCAGGTTGGCATGGTTTTTGAACGAGACCTCGAAAATGGTAAGAGATCGTTCGACTTCATACCACATTATGATGTGACCTTGCAGAACCCTGTCCACATCAGAAACCTAGGAAGCCAGGTAAGCCAAGACTGATGGAAGTGTTCAAATACAAGACTGACCTCTTTCTAGGACTCTTACGATGCTTTTGCTGGCTTCCGCAGCAATCATATCCACATGTCCATTGCAGTCGTAGCACCTTATGATCGTGAGTGGTCCATCAGTAACCCTACGACGTCCAAGAATTACAATTCTGTGCATCTGACGCCACGGTTTTTCACACACTTCTATGCTTGGTGGAGCATGTTCTCAGGAGCAATGTCGCTACCGGTTCACCAAGGACGCCTCTTTCCTGGCGTCGGGGCGTCGGGTAAAAAGTTTGGTCGCCATCTAGCGACACTTAAGTACAGTTTGCTATTGGCGCCTCTGTACGTGTCGCATGTCTACAAGCACAAAGATGCTGATGAATGGGCTGAGGATGTCGTTTCTGCCACTGGACTGAAAGTACGTCTAGACAGCTTCATGCTAGATCTGCACATGAGAAGAGAAGAGTTCACTTCCGAGGTCAAAGGATTGAACAAAGTCGTGAGAACAAGTGGCATGCGAATAAATCAGACCTTACTCGACCTGAGCGGAGCTGACATCAGAGCGGTGTCTGCTTCACTGTCTGGTACCAGTACAGATTCTGTCCGTCATGCTACAAATGAGGAGATAAGAAACTACACCGAAACTCCGCAAGTCGTGAATCTGTCCGACATTCATATTCCAGACGATGACTATAGCTGGGTCGATGCAGATGACTTTGTGGAGATTTCCTGGACTTTGCCCGTATCGCGAGCACCACGCACAGAGATTCTTCCACTTGCGTATGCACCACGCTTCACATATCGGAGGCAGACTGACCATGCGGACAATGTTCACGGTGACAAAGATCGTCACAGCCCGTTTGGCAACGAGCCCACACATCACTGTGTCATGTCATCTGGCAACGACCCTCGTCAGGTCCAGATCGGCCTCATCAAGGAGCGCCTCGACAATATCGACAAGTTACTGGAGATTCACAGACGTTCAATGGACGATCAGGAACTCGAGGCTGTCAGGGAGGCTGACGTGCGTCACCTCGAGAGAGAAAAGCTTGAAGAACTGCGAGAGAACGGCATCATCTTGAACAATAAAAAGATGTTCCTTCGAAGAATGCTCAATGAGCTCCAGCAGAAGATGGAGCTCACACCGTTAAAACCTTCGGACAGTGGTGATTCCGCGCCACGGACCAAGTATCACTTCAATCACGACAGCCATAACGGCTACAGTGGACAATATAGCAATGATAATGACCCGCAAGGCATTGACCTGTCGAGTCTGCCAGACTATGTCAGCGACTTCAACAATAGATTCGTGGTCCACAACGCGCAAATCAAGTGGAACAATTCTCTGCGCAACATCATGCTTCGGTATATCCATCAAGTCAGTCAGAGGAGAGGTTTTGTGTACTACACTTCTCGTAGAGCTGTGAAGTTCATACTGGATATAATTGACGACCAGCAGAAGGCGAAAAATAAGACTGACAGCCCAGAGAAAGACGCGGATCCGGCGGAGGCGCGACAGTCAGCCACGGTCGAGGATGATGAGGAGCTTGATATTCAGGCGAGAATCAATGAACTTCTCTCCGATGCGAATAAGTTCGTTGATGCTGAAGATACTGACGCAGCGAACGGGAATCGGAAACAAAGCACTGCAGCAACTGCAGAGAACGACGTCTCTCATCACTTCATGGCACAAAACTCGTACCACGTCCGGCTAATCGCGCCTCAGATTCAGCTGCAGAGTGAGAAGAATACCAAGGCTGTTGTTATTGTCACGGCACGAGGTATGCGCCTGAAAGTCCTACAGATCATGGACAAAGACCGCATTCACGACGATGTGAGCGGCTTGGTCCAGACTCGCTTCGCTGCTGAGATGGACAACATGCAGTTCTTTGCAACAACGAAGAAGTCGTTGTCGGCACAATTTCTTAAGCTCTTCGCGGGCCATCACTACGGTGCAGCAGTAGGATCAGCATGGCCACCATGGGCTCCGATCGAGGCAATGTTCGACTTCAGTGTGCAGACTTACGGCTTCCAGCGAGTCGTGCAACGCACTTCAGCGAGTCTTCGATACGACAAATATAACAACCTTCGGCTCAAGTACAATGATAGTGTGAACAGTAATGACCCAAAGCGTCCAGATGGCACTGTCGACGATGAAAGCAGAATGGACCATCTATGGGTAAATTTCCCTCATCTAAGAGCTATCTGCGATTCGACGCAGTATTATGCTATCTACGTGATCATCCTCGATCTCCTGATGTGGAGCGAGCCCCTCGAGAAGACGCGGCACGAACGTCTTGAGAAGATCATGCTTGCGTCTGATTTTAGTGACCTAACCGGCGCTCCTGAACTGGTAACAAAATTGCAGCATCGCATACAGAATCTGAATGAGATCAAAACGCATTTCCACGTTCACGAGTCGCAGATGGATCGCCAAGGTTGGCAAGACCGCATAGCTCTTGAGCAGGATCTGGCTGGATGCGAAGAAGAGCTGTTCTTCATCATGAAAGCAATCACTACGGCGCAACAGAAGGTTGAGGAACGAGTAGAAGGAGCGGCCAGCGCTGGGGTTATGAAGTGGTTCCTGTCTGCCTCCGAGATCGTTTGGCATTTGACCAAGGATGCGGACAAGCCACTTGCGGAGTTCCAGCTCAACCATGCAACATACGAGCGAATCGACAACAGCGACGGCTCCAACCTCAACGTTGTCGAGATCGACCGACTATATGGAGTGTCTCTACTACCGAACTCCATTTATCCCGAGATTATTGCTGCACACTCGAATCATCCTGATGGTCAACTGTCCGCAGAAAAGATGTTGCAGATCCGTTGGCTCAAGCTCGAAGCAATTGCAGGTATCAATGTGGTTGATCACTTTGAAGTTAATCTGCATCCGCTGCGCATACAGTTGGAATATGAGACTGGCAAGCAGCTCTTTGGATATGTTTTCCCCGGAATGGATGGAGCTGATGATAGTGCGTCGCCTCTTCTTGTAAGAAACAAATTGCCACTACCGGACGATATGATTGATGAGCAGGAAGTGGATGATGCAAATCGTGCACGAAATCGAGCAGCTTCGATCGAAAAAGCAAACACAGACTTCGAGGCCATGCCTGGGATGGCGACAGGGGCAGGGTTACTGCAATATAGATTGCAACCTACGTTCAAGTTGCCAGACCGTCAAAAGTTGGCATCGGCGTCTAGTCTACAAAAGTCCAAGCCGTCCAATAAGCATCTTGAGGTCGGTAGCGGGCATCGATCTGTCTTCTCCAAGATGAACGGCTCTATGACCTCGCTCAGGGATGCGAAACCTCGACCCGCACCACAAGCTTCGATGGACAATATAAGTATAACCTCACGCGGCCGTGCCAGCTCTACATTTAGCGGCACGAGCGTATCTCATGCAAAGGAACATGGTATATTGAGGCGATTCGGGATCGGCAAATCAAGCCGTCGTTCCGAGAGTTCAGATTCGCGGGCAGATACCAAGAAGGAAACCAAGCTGGAATTGGCCAAAAAGGACAAGAAAGACAAGGACTTGAAGAACAAGGATGACCTTACACAAATGCTGAACAGAGCTTCGAACTACATGACACTAGCCTACGTCAAGATTCCCAGTGTCGTCCTCTGTCTCAGCTACAAAGGCAAAGGACATCGCAACTTCGAGGATGTCCACAGCCTTGTCTTCCGCATGCCTACGCTCGAATACCGCAACAAGACGTGGTCTAATCTAGATCTTGCTCTTTCACTGAAGAAGGACGTCATTCGAGCACTCATTTCACATACCGGTGCCATCATCGGGAACAAGATCATGCACCACAAGCCGGGCAAGAATCAGGTCAATCGACTTCAGGAGCTTGCACGGTCGTCTGTGGTCATGTCGAGCAACGAGATTGCCCGCGTCAACAGTTCTGCTGCCAACAGCATTCTCCCGGATGACATCGACGAGGAGTACTATTCAGAACTCGGGAACCATGGTGACAATCTCTGGCAGACGAGGTCCATCGCATCGACCGACGCGTCTGATTCCCTAGATGGAAACGGAGACCGCCCTCGCCTGGCCTCCCATTTGTCTAGCCTGACTACGAAGACGAGAGATAGTAATCCTGCCGAGGCAGTCAAGGACAAAGTCATGCAAGGACTGTCTGCGGTGGCGCATATTGCGAGGAGGAGGGATACCATCACGTCGGAAAGATCATCGGAAAAGCCGAAGACGTCCGATAGGGATGATGGCGAAGAGGGTACATTGCGAAGAGGAGGCGGGATATTGCGGAAAAAGTTACTGGGGGCTCTAGATCGGGCTTGAAATCGGTTTCTTCGAAGGCGCACGGCTGGGTGTACAAAGAGTTTGGTGAGGAAAAGAAGGGTTGAGGCTTTGGATCCGCATGTATAGTGTGGGGGGCTCGGTATCTGTCATTTCGCACTTTAGATATCTCATACACCAATACTATGATACTGTACTGGAGCGCTTTTCGGAACAGAAACATCATGGTACGCTCCTCGTGATTCTTTCAAATTCCCAGGTCCATCACAAAAACAGGTTGTACCATACTCTCTGCAAGGTGAGGTGAGGTGAGGTCTAGGTGAGGTGAGGTGAGTAAAGAGGCACGAGAGGTTGCTAGCGGGATTGCGGAGTCTCCGCATTAGGTCAGGGGTTACTGTAGGGTTCAGCGAGCTGCCAACCTCGATCGACAGTCCATTGGAACAAGTGACCAACAAGTGACCAACAAAGTGACCAACAAAGTGACCATCTGGACAACACACAGGACGTCGACCGTGCTGAGGAGACGTGGCCTGTCTGCTAGAGCCAAGTCTTGACGATACTGATCTTCAATACCATGGTGGTTCAATCCTGATGAACTAAGCTCATACACACATTTCCTCTTGCACAGTATCCCCCTAGGACTTTCTGTCCTCACTCCTACTCTTGTTACAACGAGACCACATTCATCACGACGACAACGAGGTCAAGTAGGACTTTCTCCACCACTTCATTCACCACGACAAGTACGATATTGACCAGTCCGTCCACGGTAGCAGGACTCGCGGAATCCATCCAGCCAGCATGATTCAAGATTTCCCTCGCTGGAGCGCTCCACGATCCGAGACAAACTCCCTCTCTGACCTCAGTGGTGCCACCCTCGGCATCGAGGCCTCCTTCTACCTCTCCGATCTCCTCACTCGTTGCGATGAACCACTCCTCTCTGCTCTCGGTGGCTTGCCATTCGCTTTCCAGCGACATATCAACGTTCACCTCGAGTTTCTCCGTCACAATAACATTACGCCCATCTTCATCTTCAACGGGCTCGATGTAGGACAAGTCCATGCGCCTTTCAGATCATCGGATGAAGCTGTCCGGCAGGTCGCTGACGGCTGGGACCTCTACAGCAAAGGGCAAGGACAAGTCGCCGTGACTCGATTCGGCAAATCGGGCTTCGTCAAGTCGGAAATGTTCGACCGGTTGTTGCAGAGCATCCTACAAGAGAAGGAGATTCAGTTCGTGGTTGCTCCATACAGCTCAGCTGCGCAATTGGCATACTTGATTCGAGATGGCGCAGAATATGTTGATGCCGTCGCAGGGTCATCGGAATTACTGCTGTACGGCACGGAAAAAGTCATAACAAGCATTGATCTGGTGTACGACAAGGAGAAGTTGGACCAGCAGATTGATTTTACGCAAGGAACGTTCACATTTGTAACGCAACAAGGTTGCATAGAAGAGCTTGGCCTCGCATCACAAGATCAGTTTGTGGACGCATGTATGCTCAGTGGCACGTCAATGCTGTCAAGTTTACCAACATTGGGCGGGCGTCGTGGGGACAAAGTCCGCACAGTGGTGGAAATGATGAAGCGTGAAGGCCATACTGGATTATCTGTTTGCCTGCAACTTCAGGATGAGGATTCCTTGAAGAGAGAGAACTATCTGGACCGATATCGACGTTCAAGACTTGCTGTAAAGCACCAGGTTGTGCTTACGCCGGACGGGAAAGTGGAGCCTTTTGCTGCGGAGCAGAGCCCATCAGACTTGAACGAACTCATCGGACAGCACCTACCTGACGAGCTCTACTACTATCTGTCAATCGCTCTGATCGGCCCTCGACCGTTGAACCAATTGACATCAGCACAAATTTTCGAAAAGGCTCCGGCTGATGGTGGCGATGCAGAGGCATATCGCATCCTCGTTCGAGATAAGCTGAAGCCTGTCCGAGCTGCTACATTGGCGCTGCTGGCGGGCCAGCTCCATCGCGTCTTCAAGTTCCGCGACATGTCATTGCGGTGCTGGTTCGACCCGAATACTGACAATATAATCACGATCAAAGATGTTGAAAGGCCTGGCAATGCAATTGAGCAATGGAACATACATGGGGACCTGTTGCCAAATGCTACGAAAGACATCAGCCTGGCTTCCTTGCTGAGTAGACTGAAAGAAGGAGGATTTGCAGCCAAGACAGTCACTCCCAAGACTACACAGGTCAGTCATGACCTAATCTTTTTGTCTATAGTTCTCGAAACTGACTCTTATCATAAGCTTCTCACATCCCAGTTGGAGATCAGAGCGAATAGTATATATCGCTTCCTGCACATTCGCGAATATGTAGACGACACGCACGAGCTCACCTCATGGGGTAAAGTTCTAGAGGTGGCACTGTCTGCAGGAACTAGCTCGACTGCATCAGATGAGGCGATCCTGCTCGCGATTGAGTTGCTGCGCTACGGTGTCCTAACATCGGATAACATGTTCCCTCAGTACACTGGAGGCTCAAACCGTGGATCTCGTAAGTCTTGCAATTTCAGTAGTATCCATTCACAGCTATCATTCACAGCTAACCTGCTCCTTTAGCAACGGACAAACGCAACTGCCTGCTCGTGTCACGCGTCGCATCACTTCTCCGCCTGAACCACGAACAATGCGGCTACGTTGGGCCTCTATCTCGTCATCTCCTTGGCTACACCTCAATCATCAATGTCGTCCGTGCTTCACTGCGGGATCTCCTCGAAGTCACACTCACCACTCTACTCCTCCGCGGCGAGGCAGATCGAGATACGCTGCTCGGTGCAGGAGAGTCTACGCTCACGTCCGTCAGCCTCAATCTGCCATTCCTCTTTCCCAGCGATTGCAGTCTCGGGATCGCAATGAAGGAGACACTAGATGCGAAACAGGCATCAAGTACTATCAATGGCGATTCGACGACTGAGGGCAAGAGTGTTGAAGAGAGCTGGTTCACGAAGGCGCAGGATCTGAAGGGGGATCTGCAGAAGGCGTGGAATTTGTGGGATAGTGTGGTGCAGGGTGTCGAGAAGGCCACGGAATTAGGTCTTGTGTCAAAAGCAGTGGGTGAGGAGTGGGAAGCTTGTCAGGAGTGGTCGAAGGCGAGAAGGTGAATGCAATTGAACGACGACTATGTGTAGGAAGGGCTTCCAAGATGGCACGAGATATATGGTCGTCAAGTGATGGGAAGAGCACCAAAGATGTAGATATCGCGGACCTATCGATGCAAAGCCTGTCGCCAATAGATAATTGGCACATCCTAACAATGACTTCTCCCTCCTATTATGACCTCCTTTGCCCAAGTGTGACAAGTGCCGCCTGGTGGGGAACCCCGAACCTAACCACTCTTCTCAGCCTCATCCCACGTTCTGAAACCACTGCGCAAGTACAGAAATGACCAAACACTCCCAGAACGAAGCCCACACATCCTGCAAATAGCGCAACCACTCTCCCCTCTCACGCTCCCTTCTCATCTCACAATCCACACTTGTACCAGACCAATAGCGTTACGGAGTAAAGTCATGTACGGCGCCACCCGCAGGGTAAAGGCGCAGTACTTCAGCGTCGGGCTGGGAGGAGTGCCGGAAGCAAGCGACGAGGAGATGCGGGCGCTGCAGTAGGTAGAGGTGCAGAGGGAGATCAGGATGGTGAGGGTGGTGGGGACAGTCCAGCCGGGGATGTCGAGGTGGTCGAGGAAGTGGAAGAGTCCAGGACCAGGTGGTAGGGGGTCGGAGGGTGTTGGAGAGACTGCGGTGGGAAAGGAGGGTGGTAGTGGTGACCTATTAACAAGCCGTTAGTGTTAAAGGTCTAGGTAGCGTCGGGGGAGTACCTCAGAGGGGGCTGGATATGACTTACGAGAGTGCGTGCTTTTCGACATCGGGGTCTACATTTGCTTTCTCCATGATGTTTGTCTTGATGGTCGAAATTTGATTCAAGGAAGATGAGTTGAGGTCGTGGGCCGTATAAGCGGTTTATAGGACGAAGATCGCGTCGACCGCGGAACCGAGATAGGGTTTTCAGAGAGCGTCAGACGGAAGGTGGGATGCATCGCTCCTTCCTGTGTGCTGACCCTGAAGAGTACCGTAATCTGTTCGACGTCCACCACCAGAGCCTACACCACCCTCATCTCATCTCACCCTCACTCTCACATCGGTCTCGCAACCTTCCTCGCCTCCACCCCACCCGAAACCAGATCCCTCATCTCCCTCCAACTCGCCGGCACCATGTCATTCCCCTCCGCACTCCTCGCCATCACAACCCCCAACTCATTCCCCGCCGTGCTCAAATAGTAATTACTCTGATCCCCCAAGCTGATAACCACCGCCCTCACCACATCCCCAGGCCGGAACGACTCGGCGATCTTGACGGTATCGACTTGTGTAGCGCGGACGTCGAGGGCGCGGATGATGCCTTGGTGTGTGTCGGAAGCAGAGGAGGAGGAGAGGGGGATGTTGTTGACGACGAGGATGGAGAGGAGGGCTTGGCGGGGGGTGGTGCGGGTGATGCGGCCGAGGATTGTGGCGCCGACGGTGGGAAGAATGGGGGTGTGTAGAGGGTGCGTGGTCGAGGACGTTGAGGAAGAGGGATTGCGGAGGATGGACAGGGAGGGTGGTGCTAGTTGTTTTGTTTTCGAGGAAGGTGGTTGTGGAGGTGTCGAGGACGTGCGGCCGACGAGGGAGGCGCAGATTTGGTTATTATGGAGATGTGTGCCGGTGCTTGGGGTGTACTCGGTGCTGCTGCCGAGTGACTGGCCTGGGAGGGCAACTGTGGAGGTCATGATTGCGGAGCGGTGAAGGACTGAGATGGTAAGTATTGAGTCGTCTTGTCTTGTTTGCTCTTTCTTGTGCTGAAGCGCGATTTGTTGAAACTATGATGGCACTAGCAAGCTACAGCACAGCACAACTGACGCGACTGTGCGTATACCCAGATGACTGCTGAATCGAAGGATGGCGTGAATAGCTAGCTATGTGATCACGAATTTCTGATTGAAAGTCGCGCGCATGTGACAAACACAATGACGTCGACGAAGCCAATGGTCGACACATTTTCTCGACCTCGTTCTCGTCTGACCTCAAACGTACGTCAAACCCAATCAAATCCACAAAGGTAGTTGCCTGAAAAGAAAGGTCTTTATCTCGAGTGATACTGACACCGATTCAAGCCACTTCCTCACACATACCAATTTCAACATGTCCAACCCTCACAGCAAGACTCCCGGTGGCCAGCAGGCGAGCGAGAAGTTCATGAAGAGCCAGGCTGCATGTACGTTCACTCCTCCTTCAAGTCTCTCTCCAGCCAGACAGACGAGCTCAAGAGTCACATCTTTTGGGCATCATCACACATAAGATACTAACGCCATTGCTCAGCACACGGCGAGGGCACCGCACCTGAAGCCCCAGGCAAGACCGAGGGCAAGGCACCCGGCGAGGCCCCAGTCGCCTCGGACTCTGGCAATGTCAACGTCGGTATCGACAACAGCGCCACCAATGTACCTGGAGAACAGGGCATCAAGGGTGTCGTGCTCAATAGCAACGGTGCGGATATGAGCAAGTTGAACCAGGGCAACCAGCACTAGAGCTATAAAGCAAGAGAGCAAGAGAGCCATGAAGCATCGAGGAGATCCATTGTAATCTACTATATTACTATATATGTCATGTAAAGCATAATTCCTCATAGCTCCACAGCTCAGACCGTATTGAGCGAATGCATGTTCGTCGCCTTATTGTTGAGGCATCCCATTCCTTGACGCCAGATAACCCTGTTCTTCTCGTCCTCGTCTTCGTCTTCCTTCGAGTGACATGTTCTCTCTCCTGTCCTCCCCTGTCCTCCATCGCTTGATCCCAGTCTCTCCCCTTCAAGACGGACGAACCAATGCTCGAGCACGTTTGGTACTCCCGCATCGCAGGATTGTCGTAAGGCACTAGTCCCTAAGCGATAATGCCACTCACTTCCGGCGGAAAGGATTCAACCTCATTCCGCTTTCCGCACTGTCAATCGGCGATATTGTCCTTCCAAACTGTCCGTCCTTGCGCAGATTCTTTACCAAAGGTGCAATCTCGCCGGGATGGAAGTATGCCACAATCGCCATGGTGATACTCATCAGGACAGCGTCGAAGATGTAGAGGAAGTACTCGTGTCTGAGTAGATAGCCGTCGTTACCCTAGGATTGATGTTAGCTATGTGATCAAGGACGTGCTTCTAGTGCTTCTAAGCTTACCATAAGATACTCCACAACCCTGAAGACACTCCTGATCAGGATCAAGCCACTAGCGCCGTAAAGCATATACATGAATCGCTTCCAGCTGAGATCAGTCCCGGGGAGTACCGATGGCAGACCTAAGCCATTCGCGCGACGATGAAACGTGATGATAGTAACCATGAAGAACCCAAAGAAGATGATCTGAACAAACAATCCAGCAATGATAATGTCCTCTCCAATTTTGAGAGAACTCAACGTGCCAGCGCCCTGAATGCCACCGCCGCCGGCTTGCAGCAGGAAAGCGAAAACGTCACCCCAGACGAACATGCGAGAGATCCACTTTGTGGGGATGCGGCTGAATGCTCTCTCGGGGTTGCCACTGTAGGCTGCACAGAGGACGATAATGCGCTTGAGGGTCATATAGATGGTGGCGGCGAAGAAAGCAGGGGCGATGAGAAGGAGGATGGATTGGATGATGTAGGCACCGAGGGACCATATGTTGCCGTGGGAGATGACGCGACCGATGTAGCCGATGACTTCCACTATTGTGATGTGGTCAGTATCGAGGTCTAAACAATCCTGAAAAGTCCTGAAAAGTGCCGAGAGACTTACTGACGCCTCCAAGGACAAAGGGGACGAAGAACCAGGAACGGAGCTTTAACATCTTGACGATGTGTACGGTTGTGAGCACCCCGAAGATGATGATGAAGATGACGGCGGCTGCGAGAGAGGGAACGTAGCGGTACGTGACCCATGCATTGGGATCGTCCAGTGCGGGGTGAGTAACGGGAGCGGAAGCCATGGTGACTGAGTGTGCAAGAGTGTGCTGTTGCTATAGGAGTGGACGTCTGTTGACGGAAATGTGAGGATAGTTGGAACAGTGAACTATGACAGTGAAAGAGAGGAGAGCAACAGTAGTGAAGTATGACGGTGAAAGAGAGGATGGAGGGTGGCTCTGCTTGAAAAGTGTGATGCTTGTAGAGAAGTGAAGCAGGAAAGTCAACGATAAACACTGAGTGTTATATACAGCTCTTGTGCACTGCGTCTGCAGGCAGCAGCTTTATCTCGTCTCAACAGGAGAAAAAAAGCACTTACGACAGCCAATCACAAAGGAATCGTTCCAAGCACTGCCCTGCCAAGTACAGTTGATGCGTGCGACTGCTTCCCGTAACAACGGACATCTCGGGGTGGATCGGGACTGCCGAGGCATGGTGAGGCAGGTACGACCGCTGTGCGGCGTAAGGTCCCGTTGATGCTCGTCAGGACGATTGCTTGCCATATCCAGGCACTACTGCTTGGGCACGCCCGAGCGCCGTGTCTCCGTTTCTTCTCGTTTCTCGTCAACGCCGTATTTATTTGGGAGCACGCAAAAGATCCATCTGTACGTATAGGGCGCTGGACACTATTGGCTACGGCGGTGAAACGGCTGGAATGCTGGAAACGTCGAGCACGCGGTCCCGGTACTCCCCTCGCCACTGTACATCATGGAGGATACGAAGTATAAGGGAATGGAATAATGAGTCTCGGGCTTCGTCATAGCACAAAGACTGCATAAGTATGACAGGAAACGACAAGCCGGATCGCAAGATGGCGACTATCGTAAGCAGCAAAACTGCTTATCTTGTAAAGAAGTCACGTTTCCCCCCCACTAATAGAATCACCCCCAAAAACAGCGAAATTGGAAAAATTGGAGGAGACAGTCACGGAAACGCGCAAGCTGGAAAGGGTATACGAGAAGGGGAATAAGCTCGAGTGTGAACATCACACTGACACCCGACACGATGTTTGTTATACAGCAACATGGCGCCCGTGCTCCCGTCGAGGTCGTTGTCATCGGGGCAAGTCCGGGTAGGCGCATGTGTCTATGCATGGGGCTGGGTTCCATCTTCATCAAGGTACGGTACCTACCTTGGACGTCAGTGTTCTGAAACCGGCATTGACAGCCCTGGGTTCAGTAGAGATGCATTGAAAAGAGGCTGATGTCAGATGGCACGGCAATGGACACAGGAACAGCGCCAGCAGCAGGCGCAGCGCATGGCCGAGCGTCATGCACGTCAGAAACTGGACCAACAGCTTCAGTTTCAGGCAGCAGCAGCAGGACGTAAGGCACGCGCCGCAGCGTCTACCACGGCACCTCCGCTGGCGGCTCGACAGACGAACGAAAGTACAGCAGCAAACCCGAAGATTGACTTTCTGGCTGATTTTCTTGCTCGAGACTACAAATTACCACGACGGACGAAACGCTTTCACGCAAAGTCGAGAGCTGGTTGTACGCAATGCAAGCAGCAACGCTTGAAATGTGACGAACGGAAGCCGACTTGCTCGAGATGTGCTACAAATCGTTCGTGTTGCACGTATACTCCGTTCGCTACGGCACCGACCCAGGATGATTCCGCATCTACATCCACATCTACATCTGCATCTACATCTTCCTTTGCATCGACATTTGCATCCACCCCTGCTACGTCTTCATCAGTAGTGACTCCTCTGGAGTCAGACCCATTGCCAACTGCGTCGATATCGATGACTTACGACGATCTTTCGGTAGCTGATACGGTCCTTCTCGAGCTGTACAAAGAAAAGATCTCCATGATTCATACACGTCCGTCAGTTGCGACCGTCGCCAGCACAATGGTAGTAGACCTGGCATTCGGGTTTCCGTATCTGCTTCATGCTCTGCTCGCAAGTGCCGCACATATGAAAGCGATCTTCGCGCCACCCGGAGGACCTGTCTACCACAGCGCTCTCGCTCAAGCAGCAGAGCATGAAAATGAGAGTATGGCACTCTTCCGCGAGCACGTAAAGGTCGTGACGAAAGAGAACTATGAAGCTGTGTTCGTCTTCACCATCATGGCCGCACTGTTTGTCTACTGCAGCTTCAACATAAAATTGCATCCCGAGGCACCGCAACGCTATCATGAACTTACGAAGAGCGGCTGGTTACGCACACTGCATGGGATGACTTTGATTGTCCCGCCAGAGGCTTGGGAGTGGTTGCCACATAGCCCTGTCTTTGTTTTCACTCTTACGTCATCATGGGGCGAGCCACCACCTCCTCAGGACCCAATCTTTCTGCAGATGCGCGCACGATTCTCTGGACTATCTCAGATGTGGCATGACGAGCCTCGACTCGACCCAGGCACGAAAGAGACCTATGATGCCGCTTTGGAAAGACTAATACGCACACTCGATCGCATTGCATATGCCTATCGACCTGATGCTGATCCAGAGACCACACTCCCTGTCGGTCCGGCCTGTGGTGGATGGTTGCATCTACTCTCAGACGACTTCCTTATACTTTTTGATCAGGGTTCAGTACCTGTGCTCATGCTTCTCGTGTATTGGGGAGTGCTGCAGAACGTCACGTGGCACGCCTGGTGGGTGGAAGGCATGGGCGCAGCGTTAGTGCGGACGATGTGGGATGAGTTTGACCGTCGAGAGAAGGAAGCCTCTGTGAACGAGTGGGAGATTGTGCTGAATGGGCAGTGGAGGAGGTGGATGGAGTGGCCGATGGAGATGATCAGAACTGATCGTTGAGCAGGCCTGTGCTCGCGGGCTCGCGGGTGTTACGTGACATGAATCGGACGAATCTGCACGAAATGGAATGAAAGCTGTTGCTCAGTATAGGTATGAGCTCAGCCGAGGAAGATGTGTGCACAACACGCTAAGAATGAACAGTGTGGCTGAGACCAATATTATGCATATAGTAGTTCACGAAAATTTCCTTCCCACTTCTTCGCTATACCTGGTGTACAACACCACACTATATCGACGGCACTCATCTCCACGACTATTCAGAATTCTAGTGTTTCTCAAAGAGTCAAAGGTCATGTTTGGAACCACCCTCAGGTGGCTCGAGACGCGAGTCATAAAGGGGCAGCCTTACAACACCTCAGCATACCACCTCATCTGCCACCACTCAAGCCATGCAGTATAGCAGTGCCATCTTGCACTGGAAACGTTAATCTCTATGTTGACTTTTCTCCAGCGATGTTTTCCATCCTTCGATGAGCCACAGGCCTCAGAATCGCTACGACATTGTCCTCCAAATGCTTCTGATCTTCGCCTGCTGTTTCGACCTGGTTTGTAATGAGACTGAGAACGAGTTGCAATTGTTTATCTTGCCCGATCGCCGCGAGCAAGGCTTTGTTGGTAGTGTCGGCCATCTCTTGCATCTCGTTGTGACATAGCTTGACCAAAGTTGCACAGTGTTTCAGATCATGGGGAGAGGCGGGCCATTCTTGCTTCAGCTGTTCGAGCTCTTCAACAATCCTGGACGAGAGTGGTCTCAAGCAGGACAGGATCGACAGACATGGTGATGATGGGATTAAAGTATTCGGCAAAGCTCAGTGTGGTATAGGGAGAGACGATGAATCAGCAGAGGGCTTAAGACCACAGACCATAAGTCAAAGTCTGGTAATGTCCGGAGGAGTGTCGGGCTGTTCCTTGGACACTTATACATAGAGATAGTACAGCTCAGCGGCTTGTAAGAGGTGGTACCACGCGTCATACCCATTGTTCGCGGCCAGTCATGGTTCCGCCATCGCACAAGCAGACCTGTTGTTAATCTGCGCCAGGCTAAGCTTTCCCACAAGATGCGGGCAAGGTGGGGATGCATCCGGGCTACCAATAGGCGAGCTTGGTAGAGGTAATATTGGCATCAATCTTCCAGGCAATGCCCTGTTCGATGTTCCAGCCATCACTCTACTAAGACATAAGTCTGAGCAGAATCCCTACGGCACTCTGCCCAGGGATATTTCCAAACTTTTGTCCTATGACTGTAGCATCAACCACTTGCTGTCCAGCCATCCCTGCGCTCCGTAGCTCGGAAACGAGTTGTATCGATTGGGATATGGGGTGAGGCTTACAGGGAGCACAATGCCACCTCAGAGGCCAGCTTCGTTGTATCGATCTCTTACCGCGGTCGTGATGCTGTGACGTGATGCTCACCCTCCTCGTTCTCTTCCCCCCCCAGCATCGTTCTCACATCCCATGACTCTCATTCCACGCCACAGCCTCCTCAAACTTGACACCACTTCCACCAAAGACATCTAAGGCACTCCCGATTGTTAGATCCACACGTCCACTGCTCAAGTCAGCTACGTGCTGCAGATCAGAGAGGGAGCGGCCGCCGCCGGCATAGGTTATCGGTATCGAGGAGCTGTTGGATGTGCTCCACTCTCCGAGAAATCGCACAAGGTCTTCGTCGATGCCGGCTTGAAGACCTTCGTTGTCGGCGGCGTGGATGAGGAATTCAGAGCAGGACGTGCTGAGCATGGAGAGGTTGTCTGACAAGATTGATTAGAGTGTTGAAATGGAGGACGAGCGGAAGGCTTGGACGAGAGACCTCTTCCGGTCACGCTTCACAATCACAACTACTTACCAAATGTAATCTCAAATTCCGTGACCGTCTGCCACTTATCCGTCGCCACGAACCACGACTTACCCTTCCGACGGCAACTGAGGTCGATGACGAGGTTCGAAGTGTCGTTACCCAGAGCGGCAAGTAGGGCGTTGAGGCGTGCAGGCGCGTAGGTGCCGGAGGGGAAGAGGTAGGATGTTACTATTACCTGACAGAGCTGGAGTTAGCTGGGAATCCTGGGTGGAATGTGGTTGATATCAACGAGGATTATGCACTAATTGGGTACAGGTTGTCGATATTACCACATACTGACTGTCCGACACGAAGAGCTTCATGGCGCATCTCGCGACCACGCTCACCGCACATCACGGACTCACCTTCCCCGCTCCCCTCTCAATCCACTCCCTCGCAGCCTCCTCATTCCCCGGTCCCAACATAATCACATGTGCGCCTTCAAGGTTGTTGTCCTTGTACAGCTGGGCGAAGTAGGCGGCAGAATGCGGTGAAACAAAGTTGGTGCGCAGCGCGGAGCCGTCGGTGGTCAGGGTGCCGCCGACGATTTGCTTGACGGAGCCCGAGTGCAGGTCGATGCAGGGACGGAATTTTGTCATGTCGTCGGTTGTGCTGATGGAGTGGTGAGATCTCCGAGAAAAAAAAGGGAGCAGAAGAGCTTGAGAGAAAAGAGCAGGATAGGACAAGCAAGAGCGTTTGCAGAGGAGATGAAAGAGGGCACTGTGTATCAGCAAATCAAAGGGCTAGATCTTTCTCACGGTGAAGAAGACTGCGGGCTTGAAAAAGACAGACTGTTCATGATAGACGTTGTAGGCCGGGATGAGGCTCCGATGGTGTTTCATCATCCAGGGGCACGAAAGAACAGTAGTTTGTCGCTTACTCAGATTCAGGCTGGGCAAAGAGCAGGCTGTAGACCGTAGGATCTTGAGTTGAAATGTCGACGCAGTATACAATATCCTATTTTTCACGAAGACTATATATCCACATCCTCATGCCCACGCACCCACCAATGCCATCAGCAGACTCCCTGCGACCACTGCTGCACATGCTTCAAGCCTTTCCCGGCCCACCAGTTTCTCGTAGCTTTTGTCACTCAAGAAGTCCTCCGCTAGCAGTTCCACCAACCCCGCGAAGAGTAGCAGACCGCTGCTGATTGCATTCGTGATGCCAACCATTAATAGTCCGGTTTGACTTTCTGGATCGTATAGGTTATGTACTAGCAGTCCAATGGCTTGGCCTGCGGGTGTTGTCGTACCATACGCCATCGCCATGAGCCAGGGCTTCTTCGAGCCCGGCGAAAATGAGCGGATGGCAGCGATACGAGAGCCGAGCGCGAGTCCTTCGAATGTCTGATGGAAGGAAATCGCGACGAGGAGGACGATGAAGGAGGTTCCTGTGGCTACTGAGAGGGCCATGCCAATGAATACAGAGTGAAAGAGAATGCCAGCTTCGAGGAGCATCACTTGCAACACTTCCTTCTTCTCATCCAGGCTGTTGATGGGTGTATCGTCCAAACTGTTGTGCTGGTTTGAGGGCAGGCGCGAATGACTGCGTTTGGCCTTGGTCGGCGTGAGCGGATCATCCTCAGTGCCGAGCTCATCCAGATCGAGATCCGAGTCTTCGTCTTGTATTGCGGGGTCCGTTGCACCTTGTATCAATGATTTCGAGCCTTCTGCTGTATGCGCGGAGAAGGTTGATGATCCTTGCCGTGATGCTCGTGGACGCTGCGGGCTCATTACTGTGTCCGCTTTCCCAGACAATGAGCTAAAGCTCGACGTCCTGTATCTCTTTTTTGCTGGACGTACATGATGGCCATTCCCATGTTCATGGTGTTTCCGTCCTGCCTCTTGATCGTGGAGCTCGTAATCATGAGAGTGTCCAGCACCCCGTGTAGCGAAGAACATCTCAATGCCAATGACCAAGAACACAGACATCATCGCGATCAGGCCTGGCATGGCGCGGAATCGTTCGCTCCAGAAAGGTGGCAGACATGGATCTGTCAGGGAAACGAAGGCGGTTGGTAGAAGATGGCAGAATGCGGTTGCGATGAGCACTCCTGTGCCAAAGTGTCGTGAGAGGAAGAGGAAGCGGTGCGGTATCGGTAGAGAAGGGAAGCGTCGGGCGGTTATGGGGAATGCGCATGCTTTGGAATGTTAGCAGGTGACTGGTTGGCTTCGACGGAGAGGACAACTCACCAAGGATACTAAGTATCAATATGAGAAACAATGCAGCGACATGAAAAGGTGTGTTGTAAACTCCTTTCGCACCACTTCCGCACTCTGGTCTGAATGTTTCATCTTGCTGTCGTATCATGAGCTCTGCTCGTAATATGTCTGTCGAGATTCCAATGAGGGAGGAGGCATCGTCATTCATAGTATGATCTTCGGCGTTGTCGTACAGCTACCGCTACAGTGCATGTCCGCCGGAAAAGAGAGTGACCTTGAGATATGAGGAGGTGTAGACTCGAATCAGATAAACATACAATACAGTGAAACCCGGCCAAAAGAAAGTAGGTTTGAGAGGACAATAGAGTTACACGTGGGGGCCCATGAGCGCGTCAACGTCCCCAATGACGCCCCCTGATGTTTCGCTTACTTTGCCCCTCGAATGTGACAATGTCGGCCGAGTGTGATTCACAATAGCACGGTCATAACAGAGGCTATCTTGCTAGACTATTCTTGATCCTACTCGATATCCCACAAGGACTGCACCTCTACAGCTCATCCCTCTGTTCCATCGGAGGCTCTGGTGGCACTTCCATCATCCTTTTCTTCGGATTTTTGGGCTGTGTGGCTTCATCCCGGTCCGGCAGCACTTGTCCATCACCGCGTCTTACACCTGCCGCAATCTGATGGGCATTATCTGCAACCGCATGCTGTTGTCCTTGTTGCCCTTGCTGCGCCTGTCCGTCACTGGATCCGACTGCATCACTCCAATGAGTCATCTGAGCATCCATCTCTTCAACAACACTGGACGTAGCATCAACCATGGCTCTGCTTGCTTCCACCATCTTCGACACCATATCAATCATTGGTGTGTCACTCTGTATGCTCGAAGCCATGCTACTCGATCCTTGCTTGGCTCCTGCTCCACCAGCGCCCACGGGCATGTAAGCTTGCTCACCACGCTTGGAGAAGGTCGGCGCCCGGTTAGACGCACTTGGCATCACTCGTAGTGATTCTTGTGTCCCGAGTACTACGGTGTTGTTCTTCGACGTCATCGCCACCCCCCAGATACTGCTCATCACCCACCAGCTCATACTATACCACAGCTTGAAAGGGAGATACACAAACCACCACAGCGGACCATAGAACAATCTTCGAAAGACTAGCCATGCTATGGTCGCGGCAAGCATATAGAGCGTAGTCTGCAAATACCATGTATCGCTCTTTTGACTTCGCACCAGAGTGCCTAGCAGGCCTCGGCTCTTTGCAAGCAGGTCATCAAGGGCTCCATAGCGCTCATTAAGCTCAGTTAATGCAGCATTTGACTGTTCTAAAGTCTCATGTGCGAAGCGAGATCGTGATACTTCATCCGTGAGAAGTGCGTGTGTACGACGAAGAGACGATGTCAGATCCGAGGAAGCATTCAGGACCATATCGTCTTGAGTCTGTTTGGAATTGCGTGAGGCTGGACGACGACTGGCGAACAGGGCAGTCCTCATTTCTGTTGGAGAACGATGATCTTGCGGTGCCTCTGCAACCACCTCGCGCTCTTTTGCGAGACTTTCTGCCGCTGCTTGTAGTGCCCGGATATGCTCAGCTCGTTCTTGTTCTTCAGCCAGGTCGGCATTGCGCTTGGCTTGTAGTTGTGCTTTTCGGTATCGGATGCGGGTACTGTATGTTATGATTAGTTTCGCTCTGGCGCTTTTCATGATGAATCCACTACACACAGCCTTAGGTCTTCACTCAGCTTCGAAGTCCTCGCCAGCAGTTCCGCACTTTCCCTTTCACGCTCCTGGTCTCGCTTCGTAACATGATTACCGCTCCTTCTACTCCTGGCGTCGTGACTTGCTACTCCCACAACATCTTCTGTATCTTGCTGAATCATCTCAAATTCTTCTTCGTGTTGCTTCAGCCCATCGTGAATCTCAGCTGCCAAGTCGGCACGATAGGTGTCGCCTAGTGCTTCTTGGCTAGTGGTCTCGCTGTCATCGGGATGTAGTGTCGCCAGGCGCTGGATCAGTTGTAGAGTCTCCCTAATACTCGTCTGCAAAGCGTCCAGACGCACGAAGATTTGTTGACTGCTAGACATGATTTGTTGTGCTTGTGGAATTGGACGGTGTTGTTCGAGACAACATGGTCGAAACGTGGAACGATGATGAATCCGGGGTGAAGCGCCGAACAAGCCAAGTGCCGAAGTGCATTGGCATCACATTCCGGCGCAGGCTTATGTATTTCCCCTAATCGCGCCTCAATCTCCTATCAGTCTCAGCTTCAGACAGAACAGTCAGTGTCGTTGCGAGCAGTCACAGTTTGCGTACACCAGACAGCCCGTTCGAACTCGGTCACCACTTCAAGATGGTCCTCCAAAGCTACACAGACACGGCGCGCGCCCTGGCATCACCCACCGACGACAGACGACCCTATAGCGACGACGACCTCCCCATGAGTCAACGTAACTCATCCTCCGAAGCCTCCAATTACCGCGACCGCATGATGAACACAGCCGACAAGCTGCAACGAACCACGATCTCCTCATACCGGCGCGCCCTCGACACATATCAATCCATGTCTGTCACCCAGCGAGTCCTTCTCGCTGGCGCCGGAATCCTGTCTTTGCTTGTTCTCACTCTATTTCTCAAGTTTGGCGAGAACGTCTTCTTCTGGATAGCGCCGCTGGCAAAGAGCTTGAGAGACATGCGGAATGGTTGGATGATACTATGGGCGTTCACATTTCTTGTGTCATTCCCTCCACTGATAGGATACTCGAGCTGCGTAACCATTGCCGGCTTCGTCTACGGCGTGCGCATTGGGTATGTCTAACCCCCATCCGCCCCCAGAACTCCCGCGCTGCAAGCTTGTCGTTTCGCTCACCACTAACACCACTTCCAGCTGGCTCATTGTAGCCACCGCCACGGTCCTCGGCTCCACCGCCTCCTTCCTCGCCTCCCGCACCCTCCTCTCCTCCTGGGTCTCGCGCCTCGTGGCCAACGACCGTCGTTTCGCCGCCCTCGCCCTAACCCTCAAACACGACGGCCTCAAACTCCTCGTCATGATCCGCCTCTGCCCGCTTCCCTACTCCATTTCAAACGGCGCCATATCCACCGTGCCTACAGTGTCCTGGCCGACATTCATGCTGGCCTCTGCACTCGCCAGCCCGAAGCTGCTGATACATGTGTTTGTGGGGTCGAGGTTGGCGGCGATCGCCGGGGATGTGGAGGGCAAGGATGGGAGGGATAAGTGGTTGAATTGGGCCAGTGTGGCGGTTAGTATGGCGTTTGGGGCGGCGACAGCGTGGGTCATTTATAGACAAACGAAGAGGAGGGCGGAGGAGCTGGAGCTGATGGAACAGCAGGAGCAGGGGAGGAATGGGCATGCGAGGGGCCCTTCGGACGGGGGTTTGGCGCATCCTGATCAGTTTGACGAGGATTTGGATTTGGAGGATAATGCTGGTAATGGGACGAAGGGCGGCAGGGGACGGTACGCGGAGGATGAGGACGAGGATGATGCACTTCCTACAATACCGCAGATACGGGTGGAGAGGTTTCATGATGATAGTGATTGAGAAGGAGGAAATTGAAAGCTGCTGGACGGCTTGATATGTAGCTTCGATTGCAATACAATCACATCTGTTTGCTGATGTTGATGAACACTTCCAGACCTTGGCAGACCTTCAAGGACGCCACTTAATGAACAACATATACCTGGGCCGCACCACTCGCTCCATGTCCATTCCCCTGTAGTCTCCAAGTCATTGCTACCATCACACCCCCCTGTCTTGCTCGTCTCTGTGCGCCTTGCGCACGGCTTCACTTCTTCATGCCCCGGAAGCAGACTGCCTCCCAAGTCGGTCTATGTCCGTATGGAAGCGAGTACGCCTGTCCGCTGCACAATGTCTTCTGCAATCTGGGCATTTCAGCAACGAGCCCTCCCACCGAGAGTATTCACTAACTAGCCTGTCGGCCAGCCTGTAAGTGTTTACTAAATCTTACTTCAGCCGATCGTAGCGGCACCCCTCGAGTGAGACGAGCCAAAAGAGTTCTTCGTGGAAACCAGATGCATCGGTTATCGACCTGAGTATCCACGGTCGGCTGCGTCGGCGTTAAGGTGGGCTTGAGGTATGCGCAAAACGAGAGTCCTGCGACAACTCTTTATGATGACGTGTTGTGTTCATCTTCATCACATATTTGATCTTGAATTCTGTGCGGAATCTGCAATATCCTGCTCACTCGCAAGTCGCAAGCATCTTCTCAAGCACGCCCACCAATGTGCCATTCTCCAGCGCCGCAGCCACTCTTTCTTTGTCTCCGAGCTGTTTGCTGACCGCTGTGTCAGTGCTATGCGTGCCCTCCTTGACTCTGACATCGACTCTGAAGCGGGGCGGCAGGGCTTGCTCTAGACGGACTCGCACGCCGAGGCCAATGACGGTGGCAAGACTGCAGTGGGTGATCGTCGGGGTGATCTCGACAAGGACGGTGCAGAAAGGAGATGAGGAGGTTGAGGAGGGTGTGGTGATGTGGATGTCGGAGAGCTGGACGACGTTGAGGGAGCCAAGTGAGAGAGGGTGTTCTGGGTCGGATATGGGAGCGATGAGATCTGTGGTGAGGGCATTAGTCGTGGATTGGGTGATGTGCTGGGGGGACGAAGCGGTATAGGCTAGCATACCATAGACTTCCTGTGCATCGATCTCTTCGACTTCGGAGCTGGAGTCATCGTCGGATGAAGAGGAGAGTTTCTCGGCGAAAGGGTCGAGCGAGTATGGACTTTGTCCGTTTAAGAGACCATCGAAGAGCCCTGTACCGCCATCTGCGCGAGGCCTGACCGTATCAGCGCCACGCCTGGAGGGCAGATCGGAGGCATCAAGGATGAGGGGGTTTGCGTTGTCTTTGTTGTCCATGATTGACTTGGTAGGGTGAGGTTTTTGTTACTTAGCAGTGTTGGTGTTGGCAGAGAAGTCGAATTGTCACACGTGATGTTGCCACCCGAATCACGACCTCCAGCTGGACACAACCTCGCATCCTTGACGGGTACCAATCACCTTCACAATCCAGCATGATTGATTAGCGAGACACTGCCTGAGCAGCGTGATTTGATATCAGAACTATCCTTCTATAAGTATGATGACGTCTCAATACACTGCTGACGGAGAATTTCATGGCAGTTTCACGACTACACGCAGTTCACGCAACAGAAGGTGATGTTGAAAGCGCTGAATTACTCCTAGACACTATAATGGCAAAACCTTTCAGATGCCTCTCGATCTCGACTCGAATACAACTCCTTTCTGAAATCTCAGGATATGACATCTACCAATTCAGCCCAGCCTAGCGGCGCTGCTTCTTGCTAGCACGGTCCTGCTCACGCTCTTCTGCTCGACGTTTGCGGTAACCACTAGCCATCTCCTCGAAGACCACCTCGTCCCTCAGAGTCAACTTCGCCTGTTCCATAGCGGTCAAGTCCTTTGACTGGGCAGTCCAGGTGCGCATCTCGGACAGTGCCAGGTTGGCAGTGCCTTGCAACGCCGCAGCTTTGTGTGCCTCGTTCTCGACCTTGAGCTCTGCAATCTTATGCTCATGGGAGCTTGCCTCTGCTTCCATCCTGGCCATCTTTGCCATCATCTGGGCCTTCTCCATAACCCAAGAGGACTTCTCCTTCTCCAAATCTTCTCTCTCCGTCTCGAGCTTGACATACCATTCGACCAACCGCCCTTGGACATCCTTCAGCTGGTTGTTCCTCTCCCCCAGTGAGTTGTTCCTCTCCTGCAGCGAGTTATTCTTCTCCACCAGTGAGTTGTTCTCCCCTTCCAATGAGTTGTTCCTCTCCCCCAGTAAGTTGTTCTTCTCCTCCAGTGAGTTGTTCTTCTCCTCCAGTGAGATGTTCTTCTCCTCCAGTGAGTCGTTCTCCTCCTCCAGTGAGTTGTTCTTCTCCTCCAATGAGTTATTCTCCTCATCCAGCTGGTCGTTCCCTGCCATTGCTCCGAGGAAGTTTCCGAAGCCAAGTCCGTGCGCCCACTCAATCTCCCCCGCCTGGAACTGGCACATCTGAGCGGCATTGGCTCGTGACTGCTCCAGAGCTTCGATGGTAGCTTTCAGCGCTTCGTTGGTCGCTCTTTGATGTCCCAGTTCCTCCTCATATTCGCCCTGCATCCGTTGGACTCCCATTGCTTCGCTCATCAGTCGACTCTCCAACAGCTCGATGGTCACGCCACGCTCATTGAAGTATTCAGTCTGTGATTGGTTAGCGTTGTTTGCGTCTGAAGGGTGGAGGAAGTGTCAGGTTGACTAACCAGTCTCCTCAATTCAAGCAGAGCATCCTCTTTAGTTGCCGGTGCGGGAACGGGAAGAGTCCGGTTGCCTTGGCTGCCTGATGCCAGCTCGACGAGACGAGCCGAGCGCGTTGAGACAGGCATGGCGGTATATATGCTTCGTGGATCACTGAAGATGCGTTAGCACAGAGTATTGGAGGATACGTCGATGTGAGGTCATACCTTCGGAGTCTTTGATGGTGTGACTCAGTACGAGTTCGCTTGGACGTCAAGTACTTGTGTGTCGAGTGCTGGTATGTCAAGTACTGGTGTGTCGAGTGCTGGTATGTCAAGTGCTGGTATGTCGAGTGCTGTTATGCTGAGTGCTGGTATGTCGAGTGCTGGGTATGTCGAGTGCTGGGTATGTCGAGTGCTGGTATGTCGAGTGCTTGTAAGACGATTGCTTGATACAGCTTGTTGTCGAGGGGACTTGGTGCAACTCGAAGTACAGTGCGATGAAGGAAAAAAGAGAGCGGGCATGGTGCGGAGTTATATAGCCTGGCCCTGTGTACGCTCAGATGAACCACATGGTGGAAAATCTCGATGGTGGGCATTCGATGGCATGATAACAACAGTGTAAACAAAGGCTCTTTGGTACGAAGATTGCGTTTTGAAACACCTGGGAAGCTAAACGACTTTCAGGAACATCAATCAGGCTTTGTGATAACCTGCAATCAGTACCAGGCTCATACTGCTCTGAGAATGTCACAAAATGATCGTGTTATAGGGGGGCTTTGGGTATGCCCCAGTTTTGAGCGTGTATAGCCGTTGAGGCCTTACATCGATGTGTCTTTCTTGCCACATCTATACATCGTGCCACTTTCCGGCACAAAAAGTGAAGACGATTGTGTTATATTGCAAGAAGTCCTCCATCTGTCAAGCTTCATGCGAGTGTCCGTTCCAAATGCAAGTATATACTGTAGTAGCAAGTGCTACCTTGCCGCTTGAATCTGCACACGGGGCGGAGCGCTGACTCGAGGATGACTCGAGCAATGCGACGACATACATACAACCTCCTGTATACTTCATCAGATGGTGCCTATATTCTGGCCGCCTGTCCTGCGATTGATCTGTTCGTCATTGCGGTATCAATACCTTGATAATGTCCGGCTACTCTTCTCAATAGCATCGTCCAACAATGGGAACAATAGTACTCACGACTCAGGTGTCACACAAACCTAGCAAGATAAGGCTCGGATGAACCATTCAGCTGGCTAACCATCCTGCAGCAGTAGCGCCCACATGGGCCACTGCGCGAATGATATGCTTTAGATGCCTAATCTGGGTTCAGGGCAAAGCCATCGCACGCACATCATTTAGGCGAGGGACACACACCGCTAGCCCTTGTCTGAAAATGCCAAGACGTTGGGTTCCTCCTGTGCTCGGTTCATGCACGTCAGAGCGCCGTCTGTATCACTGATGCTGCTCGGGGTCATACACTGATGATGATTTAGTGATGCGGGCATGAGTAACTAAGCTGGCCGACTGCCATACGACGATATTGTGCCTGCCCTCCATCAGACCCTAGAATGAGGAATGATCACTGACCAATGGGCAATCAGGTCAACTCAGATGCTGCTCCCCTACTCCCAGCGAGCTGGACCTGCGAGAGAGTACAATGCAGCCCCGCTTCCCCACCCGCGTCAGTAGGCTCATTCTTCGTCCCGTCTTGCCGCTTATTCAAGACACCCTTCGTGTCCCCTCAATCTTCCTGCCAGTCATCGCGCTGTAGCCCCGTCTATCCCTACACTACATCCCTGTCCTGGCTGTTCGTGCTCGTCGCGCTTCCTTCTTCCTGACCTTTTCACGTTTTCAACCTGTTCCTCCAGCACGCTCTATAAACACCTGTGCAGTGCCCGCAATTTCTCCTCACTTTAAGCAACATCACACCCTTTCGGTCTCTGTGTCACCCGTGTTTACGAACCTGCCCTGATCTCAGCGGTTCTGCATCCTTTACACGTGGCGGCCGTCTCACACCTCACTTTCTACACTCTTGCGTACCTCTCAGTTCAATCACAGTCTCCCACGAGCTTTCTGTATGCATTACTCCCGACTCTTGCTGCTCGCAATTGATTGAGCTTGATTGCACCTATCGAACCCCAACAAGAGGGCTTCCTCTCGGTGATACCACCGCCATTGGACTACTCGGCGGTTGTCATCAATACAGGCTCGCAACACTAGCCGGCGTCCAGGGCTATAGTATCTCGTCAGCTAGAGGCTGCGTCTACAATCCCCGAGAACAGTTCAGGAAGGTTTCGGCGTCAACACCGATAGTCGAATTTCCGCGTCGCACAAGGAAAGCGAGGGACCTTGGTTCACTGTTCTATAGCTGGGACCCTCACCCCGAAAAGGCAGACGCCGTCACTCTGACGTCCGTCGAGCCAGCCATTCTCGAACTCAACAGCAGGCTGCTCCCAATTCTGATGCGCTGTCGACCCTCTCTACATTTTCGCCCATTTCACCTACATTATTGCAATTTCTCAAGCTGTGCATCTTCGCCATTACATCGACCTCGCACAAACATCTATCGGTACAGGAGACACTCAGAGATAACATTCTGTCATACCAGAGTATTGTCACCGCTACTTCATCATTCTTATCCGCCTCGGTGGGCCTATTTCTTCAATCAGCGATCGCACTTGCTATCCTCAACAGGAATCGCTTGTTCGTTATATTATACTCGTTCTGAGTATATATAACGCGCAGGTCTCCTTCTCCTCCCTTCCTCTGGGGCAATCTCGTGATAGTATTTGCTGGCTATCCTCACATTCTTATCTCGTGATCACAATGGCCGCTTTCAACAGTTTTGGATACCAGATGCAGGGCATGCAGCCTATGAGTGTTGCACAGCAACGACCTGTACCGCAGCAGAGGACGCCGATGAGTAAGGACATCATTCTGTTGCGTCAGCTGGTCAGATGGCTGACTTATCTAGATTATGTTTTTGTCGCGGAAGGGGACGCGAGAGTGAGGAAGACCAAGGGTGAGTAACCCATGTGCTAGTTTGTGTGATTCTTCGGCTGACGGAAGCAGTGCAGCGATCTTGCGATGAGTGCCGACGACGGAAGATTAGGTGCGAGGCAGCAACCACCAGAGTGTGGCCATGTACACATTGTCACAAGAGCGGTGCGGAGTGCACGCGCCCACTCGGCTTCGAGGTGCCAGTGGCTGGTCCATCGACATCAGCTGGGCAGTATAACCAAGAAGCTGACGACAATTATACCCTGGACTCGTCACCTTACGCCGAGTCTGTCATCGATGGGCAATATACCATGGCTGCGCCGCCATTCCAACCGCAGATGATGACGCCTGTACACGCGCAACAAACCTTTTCTCCTCAAGAAGGACTCGGATCGATCTCGACGTCGTCGACGTCCCAACCACTTGGATCGACGTTCATTCAGCCTAGGCCAGTGATGCAGGCTGTCAACATGCCAGCGCAATCGAGCTACCGGATGAGCATACCGTCAAGCACGACACCAATGCAGGTCCTGACTCGACCCTTCCGATATCAGCAGGCTTTCACCCAGCAGCCGCCACGAGAGTCGCTGGTCTACTCTGAATCATGGCAACAACAACCTCTTGCCATCCAATCAAGTGGTCGCATCGTGGCACAAGAGCTGAACTCTGCCATATCGAATACAACTCGCATCATTACGCAAGAGCTGGACTCTGCCACCACAAACAACACGGTACCATATGCATCCTCCTCCCCCACAGACACTCCATCGTCCGAAGAGCCATCTCCTCAACTGGCCGACTACGACACAAAGGCACTCCAAGCAAAATTTGGAGATCTTGCAATTTCGAGTGACGACGCTAAAGCTTCATGGTTCGAGAAGCCACAAGCCAGTGAAGAGGTGCCACAAGTGCAAGAGATTGAGGTTCAAATTGCGGAAGTCATTGGTCTCGACAAGACCTTACGCATCCCGCCTGAACTGATGCCTTCCAATGACGAGACTGCTGGTCACGTCGAATATTATCTGAAGTTTGTGCACCCATACATGCCAATACTCAATACGGCAGAGCTGCTGCGGCAATGGTACAGCGATAAGACGAAGATTTCACCACTTCTACTGGAAGGTCTGTTTGCTTGTGTCGGATATCTGAGTGGTGACGAGAGAATGGGTGAGACGTGGCTGGCACTGGGCGAAAGACATAGGAAACATTTCGAAGATGCTCCACGGTTGAGCACCATGCAGGCACATCTACTCTTACTCAAGGCGAATGAGTTCAAGGCGAAGACTGTGCCATATCGATCATGGTCGTTGGTCAACAGGATTGTCCACATGGGTCTTGACCTCAGGCTCGAAGACCATCTCGACGACCACAAGAATGGTAAATGTGACCCCGAGAAGGAAACGGAATGTATACTGAAGACACGACTGTGGAGCGTGTTGTTCACGCTGGAACTCATGCTGGGTGGTGCACAAGGTCGTACCAAATTCAACGTCAGTGTTGACTCTGTCGACGTGGAGGATGACCTCATCTTCGAATCTCTACATGAAAGTGAACGAGCCGTGGCAGAAAACTTCAGCTATATGACCAGAAGCATCAGGACTGTCCGCACCACCAACAGGATATGGGGTTCCTTGAGCAAGAAAACTGACCAGTGGGCTCGCGACCCTTCGTTCGTGGAGAACAACAAGAACGTCGACGAGTGGCTCGAAAGCTTACCGCCACATCTGCAGATCGAGTTTCCAAAGGATGGATCCCCGCCGGCCATCAAAGACCACTTCCTCCCCAACCTACACTGCTACCACTATCTCTCCGCCCTCCTACAACATCGTGGTCAGCTAGATGTATTGTCCCACACCGACCCTAAGTGGGCCGGTGAAGTGAGCATATGCCACGAAGCAGCCAAGCGCCTCTGCGCACTCCAAGAAGCCATCAGAGGGAGATACGGCATTCCCGGTCTGTACTATATGCTCCGCGGCGCCCACTTCCATATGTACTGCCTCATGACCTGCAATATGATCCACATCATCGCATTGCACTATCTCTCCCCAGGCATGTTTTCCCAAGCCCGCGACTTCATGGAAAGACACATGCGTCTCCTGGATGAAGTCACGAAAGTCAATCCGCTGATGCCACTACGACCCCGAGTCGAGCCTCTTCTCCGTGCGATAGGCAAGTGGGACCCGGAACACGGCTTCCAGCTGCAGGAGCGCTTCCCGGAATGTCGTCCCTCTGAGGATCCGGATTCGCCGCCCGAGACTCAAGTCACAGCATCACTTAGCGACGCGATGGACTCGGACGATATGGCGACGACGATCAGTAGCGACCAGACGATACCCATGCCGCCCGAAACTGGGTATGACTACTTTCCTACCACCACCTCAGCCTACACGTTCGTCGAAACTCCCAGCACGAATGCCAACATGGGCTACAACACGACCCGCTTCCACCGCTACGAGTACGAGCCCCAGCCCATCATGACCGCCATGGCGAACATCCAGAGCGGCTGGTCCGATCGCACACTACCTCCAGGCATCACCGACCCGTACTTCGCGCACGACTTTTCCTCGGGCTATGGGTCTGAGACGAGTTTCGCCATGCCTGCTGCGAACCTGCAGCTGCAGCACGTCAACCAGGTCCAAAGCGCCGGACAGCCGGGACGCACGTATGCTGAAGCCATGTCCAACACTATGTGCGTCACAGCACAGACAGCACAGGCAACACAGGCAGCACAGCCCGTACGTCCACAGATGATCCAGAGAGGCACGACGATGCATGGCGCGCACGGCGTAGGACAGGCGCCGCCGCCAACAACGGAGCAGTGGAGCGGCATGTTCAGCGGAGTGTTGAGGAAGAAGCGGAAACTTGATGATGCTGGTGGTGTTGGTGGTGTGGGAGGTGGAAGAGGAGGAGGAGGTGGTGCTGGGGAAGCGAGAGGACCTGGGGCTGGACCTGGACCTGGATCGGCGCCGAAGCAGATCCATTTCAAGCGCGCGGGATGAGGTGGGAGGCAGCACTACTTGGCTGCTCACTCGTCATGCCGACCATCAGGCAAGCGCAGCGTCCGCCACGCACGTTCCAGGACCCGGTATATCCCAGAACAGCGAGTCTGTAGCTTGGATCCCAACGGCATCACCGCCAGCACCACCGCTAGCAAGGCGCGAGTAGGCTATTCTATCGAGTGGCGGCGGCTGCTGGGTAAGTGCGAAGATGTCTGCGCTCGGGCATTCAGCATGGGTTGACGTGGTTAGGACATGCAACATCGCCAAGACGTTACTGCGCTGCGCTGTCTCGGCACGGATCACTTTTGGCTAGCTGCATGGCCGTCATCTACGACAACGATATCAACATCAACATCACTACTTTCCTTCGGCTTTTCGGCGCATATGGGACGGGACGACTTGGGCATGATTGGATGATTCGCTACTTTTATGAAAAGGACGAAAAGGTGGTGTACGGTTTGGGCAGGTAGTACATCTTGTTTCGGGTGGGAACTGGAAGCATGGGAGAATGACTGTCAATGAAAGCACGACCATCAGGAGCAGTTCGATAATAGGCAGGCAAAAGTGCTGTGATCTTCCAATATTCATTACGCTCTTCCTCGTCTAAATCAGGGTGCCATACATCTGTTCTTGTTCTTATCCTCGACCTCTCCACGGTCATTCACGTCCTTGGCATACCTCATCTCAGCATCCTCCTTACTCACCCCACCTCATCGCCTCTTCCTTGACTTCCAAAAGCTATCGGGCACGAACCTCTCACTCTCCTCGTTTTCTTGGTCCTCAATTCCGCCCTGCTTAATGGCCATCATCTCTTCTTCCGCTATCTGTCGCTCTGTGTCCAAGTCTAGAGGATCTTGCATGTCATACTGCGGCGTTTGGTACTGCTGCGGAATGTACAAGTCCTCTTGTTCTTGGATCTTATATCCTGTGTCATAATCCTGATATATCTCAACATCCTGCTGTCCTAAGTCTTCGTGGTCTTCATAGTACATGCCTCTTTGGCGGAGTGGTTGAGGGGCATAGTGATACTGCTCAGCATGCATATTGTGATGATGAGGGATTTGGTCGTCGATGAAACGTACTCCTTCGTGGCGAGGATGTTGCTGTGAATACTTCTCCTGGTATGGTATACCAGTATGTTGCCTATTCGATGTGTGCATCGGAGCTGCTGATGCGTATTGGTTCTGTGGAGCCATGACCACATACTCACGTTGATGGTGATCGTGTTGATATTGCTGCTGCTGCTGCTGCTG
>Ga0058698_10000098_pt1 | contig 49363 bp, 48 predicted proteins | sample AgamicAsSfe_FD_67288 | JGI IMG/M metagenome (GOLD analysis project Ga0058698, IMG submission 67288) | Agave microbial communities from Guanajuato, Mexico - As.Sf.e | ecosystem: Host-associated > Plants > Phyllosphere > Phylloplane/Leaf | place: Guanajuato, Mexico | collected 2012-05-30
TTGTTCTTCTTGCCTTTCCTAACCCTATGACGCCCTCCACACCACCTAATCCCTGCATTCTCAGACTCGCGTCAACTACCTCTAAAGCATTGAAGCTTTCGATAGGCCCCAAATCTGTCTTCTCTCCATCCTGAACCGCAGTTGCAGCCGCATTGATGATCTTCTCAACATCTTCCTTGACCTCTGGTAAGATTTCTGCCGCAGCACCTAACCAGCGTGCCAACAAACCCTTGAAAGAGACCTGATCCGTGTCGCAACCTCCATCATCTATATCCTTGCCTTCGCATTTTGATTCAAACAAAGCGCCAGTATCTGGTGAAGTAAAAGTCCGCTTCGCAGAAGCAATAAAACCGCGGGTTCGGTTGACCCATTTGTCGTCTTTGGTATGGACTGCCATAACAGCAGAGCCATAGAGGTAAACTCCAACATTATAACTCCACTGGTTGTGGTTCAGATCCGAACATCCATTCTCTTCGTCTGTCCCATCGTAGACATTGAAGTCTTTGTCCACGAGTCCGACTTTCGTGCTCCAAGCATACGTCTTCTCAGCCCAGGCCAAACTCTCTGTGTCATTTGTGAGATGGGCGAGACGGGCGGCGAGTTGAAAGAATAATCCGTTTGTAATGGCGTTCTTGTAGTGCCATCCGTTGTTTCCGTCTTCGTAGTCAATCTTCCAGCGTAGTCCGCCCCCGCACGTGTTTGCACCGTCTTCATAGCGCTGTCTTTGCTCGTTGAAGACGTTTCTTGCTAGGTCGACCCAAGCTATGCCTCCTAGTTGCGGTACTTTGTTCTCGGCGGCTGTCAGGGCAGCGAGCGCCCACCATGCCTGATCATCGTTGCCGGTGGCATCGATGGTCATGAAGTCGTTTGTTGCTGTCGCTTGAGTCACGATCGTGTTCTTTAGCATCTCCTCATACTGCCAATCTCCTGTTGTTGGACCATAGTTGAGAAGCGCTTCAACCGCAGTTCCGGACTGCCACCACCAGTACGGTTGAGGTAGTAATGCTAGATTTTGATCCGGGAAAGAAGACTTGAGCGAAGCAGCGAGGCTGCTTGAGGTGGTCAGGAGGGCGGCTGGTGGTGGAGGAGATGGAGGTGGGGCCTGTTTCGCAGCAGTTTGAACGATGAGGGATATCGCGTTGGCGAAGTAGGTCGGTATCATGTTTAACGATTACGGTAGGCACGAAGATTTTGGATTTACGTTGTCGTTGATTTGAATGTAGGCTAATCAAAGCAAAAAGAATGTAATGAACTTGTAATGAACGTGTATGGTTCGCTGAACCAAGAAAAATAGTAATGAACGAGAGACTGCGCAAAATGCGACGGTAGAGAACGACGAAAAAATGGAAGAGAGGACGAAAGATGAAGCTTACGCGTAAAAGACGAAAGCTGTAGACAGCTATCGTACATAACTTACACAGCCTACAACGCATAACGCTGTTTCAACCCAGCATACTCTGCACCGACGCCGTGCACATTCCAAGATTAAACAGGTGTCAAATTACCTTGGCCTCCCCACCATAAATATAGATGTCCCATGTCATCGCCTTGTGTGCGTTGTCGATAAGAAAACTTCGTTGGGTGAACCTGCCAACGGCTGCAAAACTCTCCTGATCGGCGGCTAGGGGGCCCGGTCTAGAATCAATTTGCCTGAATATCTGAAACACAATGCCATGACGCTGCAGTATGTGATTCGTCGGATGTTGAGAACACTGGAGAAGCCGAGAAGTCGCGGTACGTGTGCTGGCAGGGGTCGGCAAGAACGGTTCATGCTGCGATAGCGGTCGTTGGGACCGTCGATGGGTATATGCATTGAGAGCGATAGCGATGGTACTGATCTGGGTGAGGGTGTGATGCACATCGCGTTCGCCATCTAGACTATGGTAAGGTCAACGCATGAGTCGCGCGCGGGGTGGTTGGCGGCCGAGAGACTGAAAATGTATATGCTAGGACCGTGAGATCTTCGCGATACGACTCGCGCTGCCTATGACTGGAAGCGGGCGATGGCTGGAGGCTTTCCCATTACATGCTTCCTTGTCCTTTTGTCTCTACATTGCCATTTATCAGTACGCCTACATCTTCGCCGATGGTTCAAGCTTGGCCAACACAAAACTACCCCAGCCTTCAGCATACACGGTACCTTCTCCATCTTCGACCCATCCTGCTGTTTCTATCCACCTTCCCACCTCTCTGCTTATCCTCGCCCTGACCTTCAGTATGCAAGGCGTTTCGACAGCCTTCAAGTACTTGACTCTCAACTCCGTAGTCGCATTGCTACTTTCGTAGTAGTGCATCAACAGCGCGCCCATAGCCTGATCTAGCAAAGATGCAGTGACGCCGCCGTGAAGACGCCCAATACCACCATCAAGCTCACCACCCATAGAAACTAACACGGTATTCTCAGGCGCTTCTGGGTCTGTAAGGTCGTGTTGTACATCCTCCTTTGCCGTTCGTCTGCGTAACTCCTTGTCGTAGTCGCTCGGCGCAACGTTCCTGAATTTCGGTGGCTCGCCTGTGACTATGCTGTTCCGGTCTACTGCTCTTCTCTGCCCTTTGCCAGGTTTGTACAAGTTGAGGAAGGCACGAATGGCATCGTTGGTGAAGAGACTGCGGGTGAAGAGAGAGTTCCATTCGTCTCCCTTGCCGAAGACGTGACGTTTGTGGACGCGCGTTATCGAGGGATCGAAGATCAGAGCATTGCACCATTCGTGTGCGGTAAAGTCTTCTAGGTGCTCAATTCTTGGGTCGGGCATCGTAGGCAGTAGAGGGTGTGGACAGACGACTGTCATGCGACGGACGACGTGCGATAATAACTCAAGTCCGATCTAGAAGACGGCAGAGGACGATGCGACATGATTACTGACATGTTAGAGGCCATGTTGGAAGCCGTGTTAGTGCTGATATTCACTGGCTCAACTCCTCAGTTGCGAAACGGAGATGCGCAAGTTCCGAGGTTACAAGCTGGCGGATCGATCAAGCTTAGTGCGGCACTTACCCACAACCGAACTAACGTAGAGACACGATAAGGTCACCAAGCATTGCGCCATCTCAGCGGCATAGACGCACTTTCTTGCATAGGCTCCTACACCGGCCATCATCTGCCCGTAGACACTAATCAGCTCACGCAATGTCGCATGTCAAGGCAGTGTTCAGTCATCTTCCTGTTCAGTCGCGGTTTCGTAAACTAATCAAATATTACAGTCATTACGTCGTGAGTTCCTATGGTATCTCAACCCATGAAATGTAGCCTGTTATATCCAATACCGACTCTTATACCGCAGGAGGGTAGAGCAAGATTACTCTACACAGTGCGGGGTAGGTGTGGAGCTATCAGTCGTTAAGGCTGACAACCTAGCACGATGCTCAACGGCTGGCGCTCAGAGAGACTAACATATGCGCGCCGTCTAAATGAGCAGCGTCGTCCATCCGAGGCTCTAGAGTCGAAGAATCTACTCTGGGGTCATCCGTCTTCTTGTTGATAGGAGAAGCGTACAGGGCGTCAGGGAGCAGACCATCGGGGGGCTCAGAGAGCTCCGACTCGTTGTCCGACTCAGACCTGCCTTTGATGTTCGTGTCAGGATAATAGTTGACGCAAGCGTCTTGTCTGGGGTCAACAGCAAAAGACTTCGTGGGCGAATCTCCATCCGAGGAGTCAACCATGGAGTTGATGATGGACTCATTTGACATGTGACTCTTTTCAGGTTTCTCAACAGATTGAACACCAGCGTCAGATTCCGCAGTCATTGCATCATCTGTGTCGAAATCCTTGCTTTCGAATGCAATATGCTCAATCTTTTGACGCTTGCGGATAAGCTCTTGGTTCTGTGCTCCTGTCTCTTCACTTCCAGCAACAGTGCCAGAGTCCACATTGTTGGGCAAGTCCATGCCAACAACTTCACCTTCGGAAAAGGTCACTTGGTCTTTAGTGCGCTTGCCCTTGAATGGACGATCTTGATGATTTCTGTCTGCTCCACGACCATCCTTGATCCACTTGCCACGGTGAGCGTTCGAGATAGTGTTGACAAGGGTGCTACTATAGAGCTTGTGAGGTGCGCCAATCGTAATCCAGTTCTTCTCATGCTTCTGTCGTTGAGTCAGCTACAAGTATCAACAATCGTGTTAGTCTTGAATAATCACCATCAGAGTAACAGCGACGTGCTTCGAACTCTGAGCACCAAGTCAGTATGAGTTCAGTCATCGCCAGAAGGGACAAACATACCTTCAGCACCTGGCATATCCAGTCAATACGCTCTCCGAATAGCCACTTCTGGGTCTGGCCGATATAGTCAACGATGGACTTGTCGTAGATCGGAACTTTGAAGCCTTCCGTGTGAATATACTTGGCCTTGTCCTAAATCACTTGTCAGCAATTTAATCGTCGTCATTCTGGCATACGCTTCTTACTCACAATTATATCCCAGGCACAGGCTTCGATAGCCCAGTCCTGGTAGTAGGAAGTATCACCCGGAGTGAAGCGCTTGCGGTAGGCGTTGGTTGCGGTATCCTTGGCGATGCTCATGTCCTTGAAAGCGTCCACCAACATCACAACAATCCTGCGGTGTTCTTCTTCGGTCTTTGGGATGGTTTCATCCTCCTGAGGTGCGTACCACTGAGCAACAGCCATCGATTTCTGAGCCTCACTCATGTTGTTGAAGCACAGGCCTTCGATCACTGGAAACTCCTTGTTCAGGCATATCGAAGTATTAGGCTTGGGGCGATACGCAGCCTTCAAAAATTTGGGTACCTTTTCCAGCTTCTGGTCAGATAGTCGAGGGAGATTAGGTGCGGGGGAAGGCAGGGCTATGATAGAAGTCATCGTGGTGGCTTTGTCAGGTGCACCCTGAGTGGTACCCATGTCGAGATCGCGATCTGTCATGTTGTTGGACTTGGGCGTAGGCAGGGAGTGGATTGACTTGGGAATATAGCTGCCTGCAAGTAACGTAGAGGTTAGTTTCGTTTTGGTGCTCAAATTCCAAGTTCGGTAGACTTACTCTCGAAGATGTGTTGATGCATTGATATGTACGGTGTGAAAAGTGAAACGCCGTAGGACACGTATTTATGTACCACAAGGGCAGCAGTCGAAAGGCGATCAGGAAAAGTTTGAGTGAAGCGGCGCACGACCTAAGGCGCTATTCCAGGCAGCCTGTAAAGTGAAGTGAAGTCGTGCTGTCACAAAACTGGGGTCGATAAGTGATCACTGGATGATGCCAAGCCTGTCAAATGTCGCAAAATCGAATTCTTGCTCAGTGAAATCGCAAAGCTTACTGTTGTGGCCCGTTGCTTGGGTAAGCAATGTATGTCGCGCTGCGTGTATTGACCACCGCAGGTGGGTGGCTAAAGAACCGTCCAAGCGTCGTCTGATCATCTCGCATTCACCTTGGATTTGAGAAGCGTTTGCTTCAGCCAACATCAGTCCTGTTCCTTAAACTCTTGCAGCACTTGCGGCATGCCGAAACTGTGCTTTGTTGTAAAGCAAAGCAATGTAGGCTTCGGAAGACATGATACCAAATGCTCTAGATGTTGTCCGTAGCTCAAAATAACACACTCTGAACCTCATATTGACTGGCTAATCCTATCGTAGAGAGTGACACAAACTGACACGATCACTACAGACATCTTGCTGAGTCGGCTCACACTATCCGCAAGCGCCTGTCGTTTCCTCGTTGGTGTAGTCGATTGCTGTTGACAGTGGCAACGTGCGCACCTAACAGGACAGTGTTCGGCTTCCCATCGAGTCACATCTTACCAGAATAAGTTTTTCTGGGTTTTTCCAGGGCTCGTGGTGTCGTGCTGCAGGTGCATGTTGCGAAAGATATGAACGAATCCTTCGTCGACAGGAATGGCAAAGCGATAGGTGCGCCTTGTGCTATGCAACAACTCGGAGACGTTGCCTGTTCTTCTCTATCAGATACCACTCTTCTAGTAGGGAGTTTAGAGCATATGGCCTCTTCACGTTGCCGAGGGAATACGCATCTGATAGAGGGCAGGGAGAAGAGAATGATTCTGGCAGAATGAGCCCGTGGCGCACATACTATGCAGCCATCCCTGCCTTCATGACCTGTCTCACTTGAGGGGTCTCGTATCGACGGGGTATTGGATAGGTTGCGCGTGTCGTGAGTGGCTTGTTGATTATGCGTCGTCGCAGAACCATGCTATGGCATCGCGCGTAACTAGGAAGTTTCGGTTCGCATCGCTATCAACGTGATCGCGGTAGGTCACAAAGTGTTTTCTTTCGCTGTTGTTCTTGGGAGGCGCAGCATAAAGAGGATGTTTCCTGGGTGTCTTTAGGTTGGAGATAGCGACATCATCTCTAACGCGTCTGAAGCACAGTCGTTGGGGTAAGTTTTCTGTGGATCGCGATAACTGTGGATGATATGGCTTGCTAGCTATTGGGTCTTCGTACGCCCAAAGCACCCAGCGTTCGGCGCTGGTATGACTGTTGGTTACATCCGGAGGCCATTTGCGACTCGATCTAGAACGATGACCAGCACGACATATGAAGCCGGCCAGTGGTGGGTTGGTATAGGGACGGATGCCGTCATGCTTGTAGCGGGAAAGGACAGCCGGTGCTGAGGGGCAGAATCGTTGTCGCTAGCGTGCATTGATGTACCTCAAATCCAACGACAAACCTACATGGACTTATCTACATCCCTGAACGTCTCCTTCTTTCTTCGGTCACTGCCACTTCACGTTCCAATCAGGTCTTCTGAGCATGAGAATACGTAGGATGATGTTCGCTGCACTGCCCAGAGGCTCCGCTCCCAGTCTTTCTCAATGAGGCTGCCGAAGGCGCAAAGTCTGTCTAAATCGCGCAATGGATCAAAAATATGACCGATCTAGAGTGTTTTCTGCCTCTCTTTTCTCATAACCTTAGTGACATCTTTCAGATGCGTTCTGATTTAACTCTTTGCTTTGAGCTATCCCGACGAAAGAAGCAACAAGCAGTAAGAACCTCTCCCAGTACTCCAAATAGCCATCGTTACCGTCACCCGCTTACTAGGCGAGAATCAGTTGATCCAAATTCCAGAGCCACGTGTCTGTCATGGCAACCGTTTTAGAGAGTCTACGTGATTGCCCGACCAGTTTGTCCGCGGCAACATTGGAAGTCTTTGTCATTCTCATCAAGCACTTCAGCATAAGAGTCGAGCAACACTCCCGGACACACAGAAATTACAGAAAGACAGTCATGTTTTGAGCCCAATCGCGGGTCGGCTTGTCCTCCCCTTCGATGATTTGCCTTTTCCCTTGATTTGCCCTTCTGCCCTCACTTCTCGTCCACTGGACCGGACCGACGCGATTTTCGAATTGCACGGCTGACCATACAATGGCGCGAGCCGAGTTTCGAAATCTACAGTCTGGTCAACAGTATCCTCCGCACGCGTCACCCACAGCGTCCGTCCGTGTCGATTGATCTTCACTCAGTTACTCTTGAACGGTCATATATAATGACAACAACTCCATCAACAAAGCACTTTATCGTTAGCTAAGGTAGGCCAATTCACTGGTCAATTATCGGAAATCCAGTGCCGGGGGCTCTTCTATGTCGATTCCTCCTCGACATTCTGCTTCTGCCGCCTAGGAAACGCTCTCTGTAAACACACGATTCACTTTGCGCCCTACCTTGTTCTGGTCAAGAAACTTTCATTGCAGTATTTCATGCGAAATAGGCAACTCCAGAACGCTTTCCTTTCCCCATGACCGCACAACTGTATTTCATTCCACCACCGCAAGAAAAAATTCTTCTCCACATCACTTCTTCACGCAACTTTGACTTTCATTCTGTGTACAGCAACCGCCTTCGCACATGATGAGCAACAACAGTTCTTTCCCTGATCGCCAGCGCGCAGCGCCCTATCTCCCTTCGGCTTCTTCTATCGCGCCAAATGCTCAGGTGTTCACTGAGTCTGCTGGCTTCGATCCCTTCGATCTGGATCAGAATGGCGAATTCTTCCCGAACCAAGAGCCTTACATGTACGAGGACGAAAACAGAAAATGGCGCTATGACCTACCAGATTCTCATCAGTCTCGTAACAGTTCTTATCCCCAGGAACTGGCACCCAGATGGCCATTGTCTGGAGAGCCCCAGCACTTCGGGGATCTTCTTCCACCACGTTTTGACACTAATGTCGCCCCCGGTAAGTTATGGTAGTATCTGTCTTACGTATGGCGCACATACTGACCTCTCCCAGAAACTCCAAACAGCTTTGAGGACGACTATATGTACTCTTCGGTCGAGCCCGATCTGCCTTATGACAATGGGTATCTTATACCGCCGCCAAACCAGTCAGAAAACGGTCAAGTTTTCGACGGCAGAGAAGACGCGGAAGCATCAAGAGTTGTGGACGCTGCCAGCGATTCGCTCTTTAACAAAGAAAAGCAAGCCAAGGCTGCGCTAAAAGAGCAGCGAAACCAAACCAGCGCGGCCAAGCAGATGGGCAAATCGGTCACCATTTCGCAGACGGATACCGGACTCCATATTGGCGGCGTGTACTGGACTGCGCCCGCTGATGACAACACTATCCCTTCATCTCCAGCCGAGATTAATACGTGTATCGATACACTCACAAAGGCGATACAAAATAGGGAAAATTGTAGAGAAAAGACTACAACAGGCCAGCATCGGAACCGTTGGCTAGCGGGATCCACCTATTACACTGAGGACCAGTTCAAGGCAGCGGCTCGCGATCTCGTAGTAAGTCATCTTTCTATTATGGTCATTGTTTCGCTAACATAGTGTAGCTTGCCATGGTCGAAATCCACACGAACGGGTGGACCAAGACCATTTACGACAAGGGTGAGCGTGAGAACTGTCAAGTAACGATGTTTTACACTTTCGAAGATCGTTTCGAAGCTCTTCGGGAGCTTCTTCACGTGCGTATTACCCATTTCCCCTTTCCTGTTGACTACGCTGGCTGTTGCTAACTGCCTACAGTGCTCAAAGACGACGTGTCAGGACATTCTGAAGGGTACCCGATTTTATACTATCATCGGAAACCCCCGTACCCTTACCTCCCGCACGGCGACCAACAAAACTGCCAACGCGCACAAGGCCGGCCTGATCGCAAAAGGCAAAGTGACTACCGATAGCGAGGAGCACCAGGCCAAATCGTCGTACTCCAGCCTTGAAGAACGTTCTGACAAGGAACATCTTCCAGAGCCCACGAAGTCTCTTCAACCGCGAAAACCCTCCAACGGCAAGAAACGGACTCATGAAGATATCCTCCAGCCAGAGGGTGAAGCGAGTGTTGATGTTTCCCGCCCAAAGGTGGCTGCCAAGAAGCGGCGCAAGGCGTGACATCATCATTTGCTGTTTTGTCATGTAAATCTCTCGCGCTATACCCATTTTCTTCGATCGTCTTTCTCCTCTCACTCAGCAAGATATTCAGAACGACATTTTAGCTCTGTTTGCTTGTATTGCCGATATCGCTACTCAACTCTAGAACGCCCTTCACCTCGCTGCTATCATACAATGTTGTAGATATCAGCTCCGATCTTTGTAATCTTTTCATGATACCTGCGTTCTGTTCTTTACTGCGCGAAGTTCAAGAGTCTTACGTAGTCCATGATACCTTGTATAATGTTACAGATGTTCACCAAATTTTGCTTCAGCTGTCTCGTAGATCTTGACAATAACACACAGTCCTCCAGAGGTGATGTCTTCGTATTCTTCACACTGTGAGGATGTCCAGCAGTGACAAGACTTGAACGCATTATCCCCTTCTCGCTTCGAGTTCAATAGCTCATCCGGTCAGTTTTTATGATCAGATATACGAGACCGAACGTAGTGTAGATCACGATGGAAACAGAGAAAACAAACTTGTGCTTGAAGATCAAGTGTATTACATGCACCGCATGTGCGCAAAGTTATATGTACAAAGAATCCACCTCTAAAATTCCAAAGTGTTCAACGACCCACTCATTCATCTCCACCCGCAACCGCCATTTTCTCGTTCGTCTAAGAAGATATCGAGCGAGTCAAAAGTATGCGTCTAGCAAGACTTGATAGCGGAAGCAGTGTACTTGCAGTAGCTGGAGGGGCCCTTGGAGACGGACTTGGGCTCAGAGCCGGGCTTGGTGCCCTTGAACTCCTCGCAGATGGTCTTGACGGAAGAAGCGCAGGTGCCGGAGATGGTAGCGGTACCACCGAAGTTGGGGTTGATACCGGCAAGGACCTTACCGTTGTAGGCCTTGACGTTCTTGATGACAACGGAGCGGGAGACAGAGTTCTTGCAGTTACCGCAGGCACGGTAAAGCTTTCCGAAGTTCATGACGGCTATAGAGTTGTTAGCGGTTGTCAGAGTGTAGTGTCGAAAGAGCTGCTTACTGAAGCCGTCAATGGTGACCGTTCCCTTTCCGTTGTGCTGGATGACCTTGTCATCAGCAGACTGGGCACCTCCGCCCTTGATCATGGCGTTACCGTCACCCTTGAGGGAAAGAGCATCCTCACAAACGTCGACCCACCAGACGTTCTCGATGGTGCAGGATCCTGTGTATGGTTAGTACGTTTGCTATATGTAGTGCATACAGGAGTAATGCTTACCCTCGCAGTGGACACCCTCGATCTGGTCCTTGCCGATGATGGCGTTCTTGAGGGTACCTCCGTTCTTGATGAGGAAGACAGCGTCCTTGTCACCACCCTCAACCTGACCTGTGCAAGAAGCACCACGGCCGTAGGTCTTCATGCCACCATCGAAAGTTCCGGAAATCTCCTGGGGCTTCTTGTAGGTAACAGAGCCCTTGGAGGCGGGGATCGGGAGGGAGGCACGCTTGGCGAGAGAGAAGAACTCGCTAGGGGCGGAGGCAGCAGGGCCGGCAGCGGCGAAGCCAGTGATGGCAGCAATGATGGCAATGGAGAACTTCATTTTGATGGTTGAGTTGGTTGATCGAAACTGTAGAAAGTCGAAAGAGGATACTTGGCAAAGTATGTATAAAGAATGTAAGTCTCTAAAAGAGGTAGCGAAAGTGGGATGCTTCAAGCAAACGAAAGACTGAATGAATGTGATGGTGGATGATTCCTTTTTGCCGGTGGCCTATGTGATACTTATACTCTTCTCAACTCAGCTTCTGCGCGCCACACTGGTGACTTCACACATTACTCCGAAGATGTGCCATGTGGAAGACAGGGTAGTCTTCCTCCCCGGTGGTACTCAGGAGGCTAGGCCCAGCGCACCATGCGTTTGTAAGTGGGATTCAGGTCCAGAAGGATACGCTCGCAGGGTTTCATGGGCGCTAGAGCCCGTGCTTTGGTGGGGCATGGAAGTCGTAAACAGACTCATGATGGAATGTTTCGACATTGCCCATGTCAAGGTTCTCTCGTACTGTGTATTCTTCCAAGTAATCGTGGTGAAGTGAACACCATCCAGCATATTGGAATCACTGTCCATAGTGTTAGGGTGAGCAAAAACTTGCTCTGCAACCCAGGGAGGCAAATTGAGTGATGCGATAGACTCCTTGCTTCCGAAATCCACGCGAAAGCCCGTTATCATGGGTATCTCGCGAATATGCCAGTAACACGTTCCATGTCCGATCGACTAGGGCTAGATACAGGCTGTCATGCCGGCGCCAATGCTCGGAAAGATGCCAAGCTTTGAGCTGAAACCGCACAAATATCCACATCGATACCACATATCTGGAACGCCAAGGAGAACTGAAATTTCCGCTGGTCGTATGGAACGTCTGGCCAGTCAAGCAATTCTCCGGGAACAGTGTTGGTGTCACGCCAAGAGATGTTTGCGACTCATTCTCCGGGGCGAGCCTTGCGCTAGAATCTTGCTAGATTGTCAGGTTGTTTCAATGTTGCCCTTTCGCGCGTAGCAGCCAATGGCAGCTCTACTCAGATAAGCTTAAAACAAGCTCGTCGTGTCTTGGCATGTCATGTTGCGCCAAACAGGCGTGTCGCGCATGACGCCCAGCTGTCGTTTCTAGCTCTTGCACACCGACCGCGATGGAACGGATGGCGCATGTCAACGAAGCCCGCTAACAAGACTCGCTCATCGGGCTGATAGATCCGACCGACTCTAACAATACGGCATTGTTCAAATCTCAGAGAATCTGGTTGTCTGGCATCCGAACAGATGCAAAATGCATTCATCGTGTATGTTGTGGTCTGGTAGCAATCCGTGGTGGAATGTATTACTGATCGACGTCGCGAATCATGGGTACAGCGCGATTCCGCGGCGTGTCGTGCCGTGTTTCGCTGGCCGGGTTGTTGTCTTCCGATGGCATGACTCTCATTTTACGTGAATTCGATCCTTGTTGAATCCTGCGGGATGTGTGCAGCAGCCACAATCATGTTTGGAACATTTCAATAGATGAGTTTGTGTTGTATAAGACCGAGAATCAGTCAGATGAAGATAGCTTGTGGCGCTTGGTCAATGCACTCATTGGAGAAGGACCGCATTGGCGGACCGCAGGCGATAGTGTGGCGCGGGGATGTGGCGCGGGGATGTGGCAGGAGGTGGCGCTTGTGCACTCCACTTCGTTCCTGCTTCCGATGCCGAAAGTCTCCGACACTGCACAGACTACTGCGTGCAACAACGATGGCCTAGAATAGGCACCAATTTCAGACTCTTCACCGCATCGCGAATGAGGTGAATAGACACATGGATATGTTGCTGAGGTTGTCCACGTCACTTGTCAGTGAAGAAAAATTACAAACACGAATCGCTGCCTTATTGCCTAAGCGCCTTATCGACCAGAAAATTTTACAAAAATGAAACGCTGCGATCCGAAAAGAAGCCAGCGTCAATCTGCACTACTCGCACATGGATACCACAAGCTAAAATAGGCCAATAACAACCTGGGATTCACTTTTGAACGAATCATGTATGTCGTGTTATTGACATTAAGCCACACAGCGGCACAGTTGGCTGATCAGGAGACATGTGCATGCTCTCCTGAATTAGTGCGGGAACAGCGTTGAACCCACCAACCTTAGCCCATGCCCCCTCCTTCGATCCCATCGACGAGTCTAGGGCTCAGGTGCATGACCGGAATGAAGGGTCGAGGTGCACAACAAACGAGAACTTCATCTCACCGCTATGCGTGGTCTTTGCGAGCTGGACTGTCTATTCTCATAGCAACTAATCTGACGTCAATCTATATAGAAGCATGATATGCTCCAGGAATGCCGTTATGTGAAGTCGTGCGCATTGGGAAGTAGAACATCATAAAAGAGTGGTGATCAAGAACTCATTAGAGCAGTGTACCATGCTCATGGCCGAATCATCAGTCAGCTTTTATATGAAATCTTCCAAACCCAATGCACCTGGTCTGCTTTATCTTCCATCCTGTCCCATTGCATCCGTGCATAAATGACCACTGCCTTGCCTCTAATACCGACAAATTATCTCGCGAAAGCTGCGTTCTACTCACCTTCACTAGCTGGATCTTCATGCCTTGACTATTTGCATCCCTCAGCTTCTCGATCCGCTTTGTGTGTCACTTTCTCTCCAACAGAGTCTGGCTCATACCGACCTGGAAATACGAGCTTGACTATACTAACATTCACGCATCTGCCAAGCGCTCTACAGACGTCTACCACACTACCTGTGTATGTCCAATCTTTAGGCACGGCGAAAGGGATACAATTAGCAAGTCTGACGGCGGCGTGGCCACTCGTCGCTGGGTTAACTTTGCCCCTACCATGGTTTAGATGACTATGAGGCGTAAACTGGAAAGGCAGTTGTAGTGTGATAGAGCGGATGTGTTGCAACCAAACACCCCGGTGGTGGACAAGAAAGCGTGAGCGGCCTTCCACCCATCCACACCACTGAACCGCGACTCCTTTCTCTGATCGAATCATCTTGTTGCTTCGTGTCTGATCTGTTTACAAACCCCAGCAGGCTCAGACTTACGCCTCGTCGCTGGATTCTCATTTTCGGATACCGCATATTACGCTTCATGGTTGTGAACTGGTGTGGGGCGATTCTGTTGTCGGTTTCCGGCCAGATCCCGATGGAGAAGGGGAGTGTCAATGCAGCGGTGTATATTAGAACACGCAATTCCTGTGCTAGACCGAGAATATGGGACGGCCGAGAAACGTAATTATAATGTGGAGCATCTGGGTATTCGCGCTCGGCGTAAAGGGTGGCATAGTAGCGGTAACGACTTAGCTGGCGAGTCGTGTAAAGGGGCGGTGTAACATCTTTCATGGCATTCAAAGTCATGCATGGAGTCTCGTTCAGAAGGTAAGCTATGGATTCAGATTGGTGGAATTGAACGCAACCGCTTTGTTCTTTGGTAACAATATGAAGCAGAGTTTGTTACTTTCCACATTAAGTGAAACGTTCAAACAATGGGCCAACGTTTGCTCAAACCTCACGTTAATCTCAAGAGATACCCATCATGAACTAACATCCTCATCTCTTTTACCAGTGGCCAACTGTACCAGCTTCCTACAAGCAGCAAGCCAGCCACACAGCCACCCCTAGCAACGAGTGATCATGCGGCGAGTCCAAGATGTACGTAGTATGATTTCCATCATCGTTGACTTCGCGATGGGGGAGGTATGCGGCCGTAACGGGATCATCTCTTTCCAGCAGTTTGTTCATGCACAAATCAATTTCCTCTTCCATCTCGTCAGAGTCAAGAGCGGTACTCTTATTCTTGACAAGAAAATCGCTTCCGTCCTCTCGCTCACACTCTGCTTCCTTGATTGCAAAGTTACCATCCATTGTGACGCGTGGACAGACTTGAGTACTCTGGTCTGGGTAGAAGTCCAAGATATCAGTAAGAAAGACAAGGAACTGTTGTTGAAGCCTGTGAAGGGTTACTGTTTTGGCCGCAACTTTAACGCTAACGGGCAAGTCGATATGAAATAACTCGACCCGTATCTCTGTGTTGAATGGAAGCTTGGTCGTTGCCATGACGATGTTTGTTATCGGAATCCGAAGGTTCGAAAGATTGTCTCGCTCCGATAGCTCAAAACGCATCAGGATAGTTGGAGGGTACTTCTCATGTCGAGCTGCGCGTTCGCTACGGATGAACAGTCGACTAGCCATGCACCCATACATCAGCCTTAGGTCATCGAAGGTAGCCTGCGCATTGTACGATACGATTCTTCCAACAGCATGGACCCTTGAGAACTTTCGGAGCGCCAGTTCTCGAAAACGGCGATTTATCGAGAAGGGTTCGGGTAAACGAGGTGACATTGTTTGGTTCTCAATGTTATATATGAACCGAGTAACGTTTGAACCCATGAGCAAAGAAAGAAGCTTTTCGCGGATCGATGCCACAAAAAGGAGGCGGGCGATACCAGACCCTTTGTTAACACAGTAATGCTTCCGTTCAAGTTGACCGTTGACATTCAACTCGTAACTAACAGCTGGCATTTCAGTGCTATCACAATGACTAGGTGTACCCAAGATGAACAGAGCTTGCGGGCTCTTGACGTCGGTCCGGACCCCTCGAAGCACATGTGGTGATTGGAGGTAAGCACTCATCTCTGGGATCCGCTGGGGAGTCAGCAGCGTGATCATCGCGTTCAGATTAGAGTCACTAATCGTATTTTGTGGTGGATGATGTAGGTGTCCACGAAGCGGCCGTCCTGAGAACGCAAAGGATATATCAATGTTTGCGCGCTGTCGGCTGCCGTTGGCTGTAAGTATGCCTTGGTACCGCCAAATCTCCATAATGATTGGTTTCAAGTCGATCCATTGCCTGAAAAGATGACACGGTCCAGGACAAAGTGGGCTCAGATCGATGATCACTTTGCGTATGTAATCGCGATACGGACCGAGATCAAACATCCATCGGCTTAAAAGCCCCATGATTGAAGCGTCCCTGAAAGTGTTGGGCTGCGTAGAGAGTAAAAATGCGTTGTTCGTGAGAAAGATACTCTTGCATTCGCCATGGAGCTGGCGGCAGGTAGTAAATACCTGGATGTCCTGCGTCGCACAAACCATCGCTGGCGACGACAGGTACATTATTGAACCGATATGAGGCACTAGTAGAACTGGATCCTCATAGTTGAAAACATTTCGAATAATCTTGTTCCGAATCTCTCCTGGAAGGCTGAGCAGAGGCGAGCCTGTCTGTGGAATGAATACAGTCGTCATTATGGAAGAGGGTTATCGCGTTCGAAGTTATTCTCGATGCGGGGTGTCTCGGGCGGCGGTCGTACGGTCGACCTGTTCGAGGTGTGGTGCATAGAGATTCGAGGAGGGGTTTATGACAATGTGCGACGGCGGAAGCGATCCTCTAATGGGTGGATATAGGCGCATAAGCGGTGTTGAGTGGACATTCACTCCGTCGGAGAGCAAAAAAAGTCCGCTTGACTCGATTGGTAGAAGCGAGTGCCCTCTTTGAGGCACTATGAGTCCACCCTTCTGACCTTTGCATTTCTTGTTACCCAATCCAGGAAAAACATCGCCACAAGACTAGTCCCAATACTAGCAACATAAGTCTGATTTACAAAACTCATGTGTGATAATACGATGATCGGCGGTTCTAGAGCTGGTGTAGTGGCGGTTTTCAAGGGTAATGTAAGCCTGGGGCCACTCGAATCGGTCGTCCTTTCGTTTAGCAGAATGCGAATGAGGATGATGAGGATCAACGCTTCGTTACCTTGTTCGAAGCGACCGTGGTATTTCTCAGATATCTTGTTGAGATATCACCCTAATGAAGATCTCGTAACGTTGACTGTGTCTCAGTATACTGAATCCAGATCATCGAACAACAGCGCCTCAGGCGTTTCGTCGGTCATCTCGACAACCTGCACGAGTCAGGTTTGATTCTAGTATTTAGGCCCTGAAAGAATCTCTGCCACAGTTGGAAAAGTAGCCTGGAAGGATGCCTCCATCAGGACCTCAGGAATCTTTTGACCCACCTTATTGTATAGATCCTGTTGCGGAACATAAACTCCGTCGTCCGGTGGTAAGTATTGCGGGCATATACCGAAAGCAAGGGCGCCTCTGCTAGCGAGGTGACGTTTGAGTTTCAGAGCGTTTGATAGCACTCGAGCCTGGTTGATGCCAAATTCGTGCTCGATTCGTGTCATGCAATTGTCTACGAAGTCTTGGCTTCTTGGCGAGGCTAACGGCATGGCGGCAGCCTACATAGAATCATTAGTAGTAAGAACATGATGCTAGTTACGATTAAAAACCATACCACATAGAGTGCCCATACAGTGCTGTAGCCTCCTGCAACCCGCACGATGGGAAGTCGATCTTTTACTGATCCGTTTCCGATCAGCGCTTTGACGAGATTGTGCGTGTTGCCTCGAAAGTTCCCATCAAGGGATTTGAGTGCTATACGATAAGGAGATTTTGAGGTTGTACTAGCGGCCGTAGGCCATGGTTTGCCTCGCCCCGACGCACCTGGCGGGGTCGGCTCACTATTTGTCGGGCTAGCTACTCTGTTCGGCGCTTCATCAGGGACGTCGTGCAAGAATTGAGGCATGCTTGCTATGATGTCAGATTGTAGCTGGTATAGAGTGCGAGCGCTTGTTTCTAGTTGCTGATGATACTTGGTGCCGACAAGCGTGGGTGGAGTCGAAGTGAAGTCTGCTAATATGCAATTTCGGATGATGTCGTGGAAATAGATCCTATTGTAACGCACCCAGTTCCAAGTTTGAGCTGCTGTTGCAGTTGGGTAAATATGGTAGAAGTTCTCATAGCAGCACTCTTGTTCCTCGCAAGGCACTACATCATAGTCCCAGTCTGGACCTTGATCTTTGAAAATGTTGACAGCAACCTCGTCAAGCTCTAGTGCCGAATCTATGATGTCCATCAATGAGAACGCTTCTTGGTTCAGAATCCGCGCTCTCAGGTCAATGGTCTTGATGTGAAGAAAGAAGAACCGGTTCCTAGGATCCTCGGTATCTAGGTGCTTTATAACTTCGGTGTTCAGATCGTGAACATACTGAGGAAGTGGAACACCTTTTCCCATGCAGTTCATCGTTAGCAAACCAATGGTATGGAGATACATTCTCTGTCCCGCTGGAGTCGAAAATTGGCCCATGCCCCGCATTTTGATTAGGGAGGCAGCGCCATCCACATGATTACTCCATCCAGCTAGGGAGTTGTCATTGAACGTTGCTTCGAACATGCTCAGGAGATTGACTGAGGTGAGGGTACTATCGGCCGTTACGTCTTCAGGCGAGGAAATTGCCGCATTGGCCATTTTGATAGCTTCGAGGTACCAACGTGTCGCTTCGCTTTTGAGACGAGAGTCCATGTAAAGGTTGGCTACGCCAGCGATACCCAAGGCTGTCATTGATGTTGCGACGAGCGGATGGAAGCCATGTGTGGATAGGTGTTGCTGGTACTCCATTGACTGTATCGATGGCTGATCCACACCCGTGCAGTAGTAGGACATGAAGAAGGATATACCCTGGTCAATGAGTGGCGCTGTGATGGCCGTTCCTGGACATTGTTTGGCCATAATCTGTAGATATGCCTCTCGGAGATCTCTGGTATCTCGTGCATCACGCGCCGCAATGGCCTTTGCCTTTGACTTTTTCGCCTTCGCCTGAGTTTGCGCGGTTTCATCGTGGAAGAAAGCGTCGACAGTTCGATCGTATCCAGGGCATTCGAATTTCCGTTCAAAGCATTTTACGCAACCACCTGGACGCTCGTCGCACTGTAGACGTCTAGTCAGCAACCTGCATCACCGAGGCTAGATCGGACTCGTAGCACAAATCGGAACTGAGATCTGAAGCTACCATCTCGCACTGGATTCCCAGTTAGGAAGAAGCTAGTTGCGACAAGCGGCAGGCGACCGCAACCTCGCGCGGCATACCCTGGAGGGGTTCACAACGCAAGTTTGGACGTATAAATGGAGGCAGCCCGTTACTCACTTTGATTTTTCTTTCGCGGCACTTCTTGCAGCCTGTTGATGGCCGCCCACGGTACACCATTTTGAACACAAGTGGTTTTGCATCAAGGGTACGGAAGACGACAGTATCGAGGCTTAAGAGGCACGGCCTACGGCAGAAGGCTGGTAGAAGTCTGCAGAGTATCTGTCCCTGCGACGTGCAGGCTTACCCAAAGGACTGACGGCGACGATGCTTAGGTGAAGACTGCTTAGCTTGGACACAATAGACGTTGATGGTTGTTTCTGATGCAAGCCACGACAAATATTCCGACGGTACTGATGCATGTCGTTTCGTGGAAGCCGGAGCTTGCGGCGGAACGTTGGTGATCCGACAGACTGGGCGGCCAAGACGACGATTTTCTCGATGTGCAGAAGGGCGGTGATAAGATAGGACGCCTGACGTTAGCGTCGACATTGCGCTTTACTTTGAAGAGAATGTGTGCGATTGGCCAGGTTACTGTCAAGCTTGAACAACTCAATTGAGTTCCCAGCGAACACCTAGAAGCTGTCGGCTGGAACATGAATTCCTACTGCGATGCGTGCTGCGGGTGTCCTGCGCTGGGGCCGAGACAGGGGTCGCTTTTGGATGCCGTTTGACCCTAGGCTCCACCAACTGAACAGCGAACCTCAGTACAAGCCAGATTTCTGTGATCATGATATGGCTTTTGGTACATATGATGGCAGATTATGGATTATGTCATCAAGCAGCAAAGCAAGAAAAAGATTCGAGGCGTTGTGGCGGAGTGGTTATCGCGCAAGACTAGAAATCTTGTTCCTTCGGGAGCGTCAGTTCGAATCTGGCCAACGTCGTCTTTTTTGCTAAAGGCTGGTCTCAGCCAGGACGGGCACAGTAACTTTTTGTTTGTTCCTATGGTTGTCTCTTTTGTGATGATCGTTGAGAGGAGAGGGCAATTCGGAATGCTCGGAGAACAACCGTTTAGCATCCGTTTGGGCCAAGGCACGAGCAAGTGCAGTTTGCTAGTTTCCCCTTATCATCAAATGATGATACACATTCGGGATCAGTGAGTGTTTCCCAACACAACAGATGGAAACCAACAAAAGGAACTCATTATTTCCACATTCATTTCCTGGAACATCCTAATCACCATTTTCAAACACAGTCGTGTGTCGCATCTCAACAACGCCTGCCGCTCAGTTCTGCATTTGCTCCGACTCCATCAATCCTGTCCATCACATACCCCAGCGTGACAGTATTTCTTGCATCCCGATTCCCACTCCCACGAGCTGCTCTCGTTTCCATATCTCCAAATGTCGTGGTTACTCTCGTCAAGAGACCTCCAAACACCGTTTCCACACTCATAGATACAAGTGCAGTATTCCGAGCCGTCATCCTGAAGCACGCATAAAGAGCGATCACCGGTTTGCTCTGCGTACCAGTCACCGAGTTTGGGAATAGGAATTTCTATAGTAATATCAGATTGGTCCAGGAGGGGACGGAAAGACGATCGATGAACATACGGAGATTTTGCATAAGTTCCCATCCACAGCGTCTACTACCAGCTCCACCTCTTGATTCAAATGTTGCGATGACGCCCGCAATAAGGACAAAGAGTAGCACTACGTTCATAGTGTTGGTGAGTAGCTAGGTAGGGTAGAGGCGTCTTGAATATGGCCCTCGCCACATAGAAGATGTTGATCGAAATGTTAGAAGAGATTAGAGTGTTGTTTGCTGCTAGGATACTTCAAAAGCACATTGACTTTCGCGATGAGCTCGTGGTACACACACGTGGCTAGCTGCAGACCGTGCCTCGAGGCTACAGCCGGTGGACGCTTGTGCGCGTACGCTACGTTTGTGATACGACGTCATGTCGGATGTCACATGGTGATTCATATCAGTGCACGAATCAAAGGACCAAAGATGAGCTTTATGGAATCGTGTATTCGTAAGAGCTCGTCATATAGATGTCATGTCCAGAACGCCTCGCTATGCAATATGGGTATCTAGGGCAATCATGCCAGGATGTGGAAAACAGTAACGCCGTCATGTAGGAACTAGAACCAAGCCAAACTCCAGAGCGCAGGCATGTTGGGCCATCGCTCCTGCCAGGCTGCAAGTATATCGGGAACGCGCTCGTCGAAGCCAGAACGAGCAGCTCCGCCACCTGATTGCCATCCACTGTCGCCATGCTGCTCCCTCTCTTTTGCCGCAGCTTCATTCAAGCTGAGCGCGAGGTCGAGAATAGCTTTACCACCAACGAGGGCTTCCTCGTGATTATCCCTAATATCAACGTTGAAGACATGAACAGGTCGATTGAGCTTTCCGCCCTTGTTGTGGAGATCTTCTAGCACAGCATCGAAGCAACGCTCCTCGCACGTTACAACGACATCAACGACACCCGATTCCGTCCCCTGCGAACCTTTGTCTTCAGCATGATCCAGACGTGGTTTACCGGGCACCCAGTCTTGGAAGCGCTCAGGATAGCCCTTGATGTTCAAGTTGCGACCAAGCATGTTGAGCAGGCCGTTGTGAGTGTAGAGGGCAGTATTCTGCTGAGCGAGCTCATCATGAATAGCACGGTAGGTGGTGCTGTTGAAGTGATAGACGTTAGGCTGCGTGATGGTTGGACCGGGGAGTCGGACAAGAGAGCCAGTGCCAAAGCTGATTGTGGGGAGGTGCGCTGAAGCAAGCTGCAGATGAGCTTCCATGGAACTAAGCAAGTTAGCAAGAAGTTGGGTTCGCAGATCAGCGCTGGACATACCGGTTCTGGTTACTCGCACACACAGTGCAGAACTTGAGCTTGAAGCTATCATCAGGCACCATGTTCTGCTCTGCGTGCGCGTCATTGGCGCCGTCCATACCCGTGGGGCTAGGTTCGGTCGGCGGCGGCGGCGGAGGTGGAGGGGCAGCAGTAGCAGCAGCAGTAGTAGTAGCAGCAGCAGTGGGTGTAGGCTGCTGCTCCTGCCTCGCGCGCAGTCGTGGGTCGGCAGACATGGTCGAAATGAAGCGTGGGCGGGCGGGTTGCTGCTCGACGCGTCGGTAGGCAGTTCTGCAAATTCTTCACAACAGTTAGCTACGGCTCCACACATTCGAAGGTAACAATCATTGCAACATTCACGCGAGATCAGAATTTTCAGTGTATATTATTATTAGAGTCCTCAAAGGCTATTGCCTAGGACAGCTCCAATATGTGTTCATCATCGCATAGGTGGGCACGCATCGGGGGTGGGAAGAAACTTACAGTGAACAGAGTAGGAACCCAAGCTCATAGTCCCATACATGAAGGGGATGAGCAAGAGTTGGAGAAAGTGGCGGTGGTAGTGTGGTGGTTATGCAAGGCACGAGGCCTGTGAAGGTTGCAGTCTTTGTCGAGCTCAGAGCTCAGGTCAATGTCTTGTTAGCGGCTGACTAAGCATTCGGGTGAAAGATTACGCGGGGCGCCGAACACCAGACGAAATGGAGGGGCTGGTCGACTTGATACTTTGCCGTGTTGACATCAGGCGTTTTCCTGTTCCTGAAGCGCTTGGACAGTATAGCATTGCCTCGTATAGATCGTATGCTGTTAGATGAGATCGTGGGTGACGCTATGCAATTGCGCAAGCAGCCTCTGTGCCCATACAGGCATGTCTAGGCAACCCAGCTCAAACGCACCTGTCACACGGCATTCTGGCCTGGGTACGGTGGTCGGAAAACAATCATGACATGGCCAAAGGAATGATATCCGAGCCAGCTATGATGTGTCTGCCCTCGTGACAGCACGCGGTGAAGACCGCGTCAAGGAAGTTCCTCGTCGGACTCGAAGCGCATTCGACAAGCGGTCCCTATGCAGCTAGTCGGTGACCTGAAACGCCTACTAGGGTGAAAGTAGCCTAAGTATGCATTGATGGGGTTTGCAATCATGGAAAGGAAGAGCCGTCAGAACACACACCCCTCGTTGATGCCAGCAAGGCTCCGTGTTGAGGCCCGTTGACCTGTTCCTGTACTTGAGAAGTGTTGCCCATTGCGGACCTCTTCTTATGCCTTTTCACTCTGGCGACGCTGTCAAACTTGTCCTGAAACACAGCATTGGCATCTAGCACCTCCCCCGCTGCCTGGTGCCAAAAATAGAGTTGGCCTTCACCACCACGCGCGCGCTGGTCCACGACAACATCCAGAACCCGCCGAGTCTTTCGCCATAGTCGCGTCGCCCCTTAGCCGCACTGTTGCCGTTCCCCTCCTGCACGGTGCCCATTCAAAGCCACAGACTTGTCCCTCGGGTGCGCAGCTCATCACCCGTTCACTGGGCGAGTGTTAGCGCCAGGCCTGAACCCCCAGCGAGCGCTTCTCCAGCCGCTCTACAGTGGAAATATCTTCACGCCCGCCGCTCCCCCTCCCAATCGCCAAGCGCATCTGCACAGCCGACGCCGTCCTTCCAGAAGGCCTCAAGCGCGCCCGCCGGCCCATTGGTCATCGTCGACTGTGAAACATCCGATACAAACATCGAGTCACTGCGCCATCTGCCGTTGCCATTCCAGAGCCGCTCCAGACGTACCGGCTCGCTCTGATTCGAAAGCTGCTTGTGCGCCTTGTGCGCTGGCCACTTGGAGCCCGTTTTGCTGCTGCTGCTGCGGACTCTTGCCTGACTACTGAAAGCTGACTTCTGTCGCGAACCGGCTCTGCCACCCACACTGCCCTCCACCGCGCTGGAAATCCCCATATAGCTTACCACCGAAGACCCAGACAACCTGCACAAAGTCCCTCTACCGCGCATGACAGACACCAATTCAGCATCAGAGACGGCCGCCGACCCGCACCGGCTGAAGGACATAACAGAAGGAGTGGCTGTCCAAGAAAAACACAGCGAGCGAGACATGGCTGCCGACGTGTTATCCCCAAGGAGCGATCCTGGTGCATCCGCACAAGTGGGCGTGAATCGCACATCTCTGCCCCCACTCGTTACTTCCCCGCCTTCCAAAGCGAAGCTGGAGCGCGCAAGTTCCTACATGAACAAGCGCCTATCCACCTTCTCCAACGCATCCAACACACACCAATCAGCACGGTCAAGGCCGCAATCGACCGCCTTCCCCATCTTCCACTCGAGTCTGCCTTACTCGCTCGTGCGCGATTTCGCATATGACCCGCTACACCCTCTTTTCTACGGCCCGCTTCCGGAGCAGCCTTCCGACATCTCAACTCCAGCGAGTGAACACAGCCGTAGACTATCAGATCCGCCACCCGTGGCATGGCGCAGCGACCGAGGTGGCTGGTCCGCGGGGCCTTGGGATGAAAAAGACGGCGAACAACTCCCACAGACAGCATACGACGGAGGTCCGCCTTACAGCGAAGATGACGACATCTCAAGCCCGGTGGTCACCAGCCACCACGGCGCACGACACAAGAAGCACAAATCTAACATAGTCAACTTCGATCACACTCGCGGGCGAAGAGGATATCCGGAGGAGCAACGGCGCGGCTCGATAGTGACGATGAACGGCGAGAGCAGCCAATTTGTCAGCGATGAGGCTGCAAACGGACCTGGCGGCGAGTACATCACATACCCGCCCGAGTCGTCGCGGCTCGGTGTGCCAGAAGGAGCATCACGGCGAGACTCACATTTCGCAACCACCCTCCCTCAACGCGCCTACGCGGATGCCGACGGAGACGTCGAAGGCCCGCCTTACGACTCCGACGATGAAATGTCAGAACCCGAGGACTACATACACGATGATAATCGCTTCTCGCGCGACTACCAATTCACAATCGCGTCGCCCGATGAGGAGATGCACGGCAAGGCCGTTGCCCTGTTCGACTTCGCACGCGAAAACGATAACGAGCTACCGCTGGTAGAAGGGCAAGTGATACTGGTATCATACAGACACGGCCAGGGCTGGCTGGTAGCTCAAGATCCGAAGACCGGCGAAAGCGGACTTGTGCCCGAAGAATATGTCCGCCTCCTGCGCGATATTGAAGGAGGTTGGAATGGTCTCGTTGGTGCCATACAGTCACAGCCTGAACTGCTGCCTCCTGAGGCAAACAACGGACCCGAGAGCCTACTCAGCCCGATTTCGGCCGGGCCTGAAGCGAAGACGCCTACTCAGGCCGATCATCCGCAGAACTACACGCCTGTCATATCGACGTTTTCGACAAGCCACAAAGACCTGGAGAAGTATCCAACAGATAAGCTTGGGACGCCCACGACTACTGAAGGCGGCCCATTCTCGAGAAGCAAAGATACGGGGGGCATGGAAGGCGTCGAATCAACACCGGAGCCTGAGTCTCAAGAGCAGAAGCCATGAACATAATCAGGTCGCTTGCCTCACCATCATGTAGCGCAAGTTTGGAGAACGAAACTCACGGCAGTGCGGCAAGCATCTGAGTAGCTTGGGAGCTATGCAACGCCAGGTCAATGCCCCGACCGCCGGGGTCAAGCGTCCGGACTTCTATCATAGCTGGTCGCACAGAAACGAAATGCTCAACGCGTTCACGACATTCGCTTCAACCCATGTCTTACCCCGTTACTTTTACGAACGCATCCCTCGGCATGTAGCGGTTCTTTGTGTTTTTGTCCTCTATATGCAGAGCGCCAAAAAGGATACTGTTGTTGCCGCAGTAAAGACTGACAGGTACATCAGCCTGACGGAGACGATGTGGAAGGATCTCATATCGGCCGAAATAGGCATCATTGTAGTTGTACCTTCTTGACGAACGACACTTGGCTTGGATAGAATAGCGAGCCGAGTAATGACGAGCTGGGAGGCAGTTACCTCTTAAGCTGAGCAATAGTGATGATGCGGTGTATGAACCGCCGTCCTTTGTAATAAATGATTTATTTTCCAGAGATTCACTCTTGTGTCTCGGCAAATCATGGCTGAGGTGAAACCGTCTCTCTATCCCTTTTACGTACACACAACACTTCACAGAGATGGTTTGACTTGGTATCGTAAACATATATTGCACACGCTACTTATTGCTCCCTCAAAACTTGCATTGTTAGAAGGTTGTACGATTACTCTACATGAGAGCCAACATGAGACGACGAAACAGTATCTTGAACAAATGGTAGCGTTCGACTGTTATTTTATTGATCAGAAAATATACTAGTGCTAGTCCAAGGATGCGACCCTGATACCACAAGTTCCTATATCCCTCATAATGTGCCCATGTCCGACAGTGATTGTACGCCTTAACGCGAGCGCTTGCCAGACCGAGTGGACACGAAACAACCAATAAAAGCATACTATACAAAAAGGCCGCCCAAAACAGTAAGAATGAACAAGAAGAATGTTGTAATTGTGCTAGTCACAATGTCGGAGCGCGCCTAAGACCCTGACAGTACCGAACGTAAAGTGCATCTATGAAATGCGAGTGTCGGATGCCTGGTGGGCGAGCCTGCTGGAAGGTGTCGATCGCATCTTCTACCCGGTATCCTAGTCGCTCGATCATGTACGACACAAGAAAGAAGCCGGTACGGTTAAAGCCATAGTGACAGTGTACCCCAATCAGACCCGGTCTGCCTTCAGCTCGGATCTTGTCAACGAGGTCGAAAAACTCTTTGACCTCAGCTGACTGTGGAGGTTGTTTTGACACTGTCGGAAATTTATGATATAGGATGCCGCCTTCTTCCAGACCTTTTGGATCGTATACAGGGTTGTCGTGCGAGATGTCGATGATTGCGCAGAGCTTGCCTGCCCAGTTCTTGGTGAGCACCTTTGGTGTGTGCTCTTCGTCGACCTCACGAAGTGTCTTCATTGCGCGAAAGACACCAGCAATAGGCTCCGATACTGGGCGCACGGCCTTCCATTTTTCCAGATTCTTGACGTCCCATTTCCCCTCAGTTGACAGATAGTTGAGTTGCCAAGCAAGCGATAGACGAGGATCGATATAGTCGGCAAAGAAGGTGCCAATCAGCCCAGCTATTATGCGGGATGTAGACGGCGCAAACAGTAAGGAATGAGCGGCCGGCTTGGGCATAATAGCAGTCTTGACAACTAGCCGACGCGGATGAGGCGACGGAGTGTGTGATGATGGGCTTGTGGTATCGGAGAGCATTGGCCCGTCAGCCGTAGTTATGCTCCCTTCTGTTGTATTCTCCTCTGTAGACGTGAGACTTCCATTATTGGTGGACACGGAAGTTGATTCGATGGTCCTGGTATCATCTTCGAGTTTGGGTAGGTCTGTTGCATCAATACCAGAGTCCTGGTGCTCTGTACGCTTCGGCTCGTTCGGGAGGACTGCGGAAGGTACGAACGGAGCTGCTGCAATGGGCAAGCTCGCCTTTTCGCTCGGCGGCTGGATTGCGCTGACATCCCTTCCCAGAAATTCGACAATCTGCTTGACATTTGACGCAGGAGTGACCGTATCTGTCTCACCAGCGGCAAGGAACAACGGAATGTCAAGTCCCTTCCATACTGCCTTACCAGGAAGGCCTCCTTTCGGTGAGCCGCTTGAGTAATCGGGGCACATGCCTCGCGCCATCCTCAACCACACGGAACTTCGACTCTGCTTGTTGAAGCGCAGCTGCAGTTTCTTAGTCTCATCGTCAGCGTCCACTCCTGCCATGCGTAGAACACTCTTGCTATTGACACCGCCTCTCCTATCCCAGCGTCTGATCAGGTCGAAGAGGACAACGGGTGTCAACGTGACTGAACGCAGCTTTTTGGCCTCTTTCTCGGTAGGGGGCTCAGCCTTGGGACATATAGCAATCAGTCCGCTGACATTTTGCGAAAGGAGATGTGCATGCGGCGAAGACGAAGAAGCTAGGAGTGCGGCTAGTGAGCATCCCATACTGTGGCCGACGAGAACGACAGGTTGTCTGCTATCGACTGCACGGTGAGTCTCTATAACGACGGCAAGAAGCTGCACCAGAGCTTCCGTGGTGTAGGCGTCCCATGCTTTTGGCTCGAAGCTCGACACGCCGCACCCAGGGAGGTCTACGGCCAAGCATGGAGCGAGATTGGAAAGGCTGATTAGAATAGGACTGAATTGAGCGATAGAACCCCCAAGACCATGGACGAAAACCAACAGTGGAACTGGACACGGATACTTGGGGAGTTTGTCCTCCTGATGATGTGGACGGTAAAAGGTCCGGAGTCTGGGATATGTGAAGCCGGTAGAGGAGACGGTATACGAGCGAATAGTGGAATATTTCTTCAGCAGGCCCGAGTCCGTTGTAGCAGCCTCATCTGCGGAGGATTAGCAAGACAAGGCTAGATGATTGCTAGCTCAGCCACGTGATTGGATGTGTGTCCACGGGTATCACTAAGGCCTCAAACAACTCACCAGCCGCGGTATCAGGTGCATCTTGCGTAGTGAGGGTGTTCCCCTTCCCCTTCCCTTTGCTCCGATACCAAAGCACAGATCCAAATCCACACAGTGCTGTCAATTGGAGCATGCCCACAAAAGTCAGAGTCAACCGCCCTCCGCTAACTACGAATGGATTGAAAAGTTGGAGAAGACGGTAAGCAGATTGCTTTATACTCTGACCGTACCAGAGATTAAGGTCTGAAGCGGTCTGTGTCACTGGGTTGCCGGGTGAGACAGCGAGGGGAGCCTGTGGAAGACGCAACGTGCCATTGCGGAACAAGCCAGGACGCGAATGAGGCTCCATGGCCCTTTGCGTGCTGGAATGCTGAAAGTATATGCGACGGGGCGTCGAGGTGCTGGCGTGCGGGACGGTGACGCGCGATGAGCGGCAGCCAATGGAATGAGATGCTGCCTCTCGTGCCCGGATCGCTGGAGAGAAAGAGCCGGTGCGCGAGAGCGTCTCTCACTGGAAACCTTGCGCACGTTGGGGGAACGACGAATGCGCAGCTATGATGGACAGTCTCTAATCTGGAAGCTGGAGACGCGTTCGATATCTGAGAATATCATCCTGGCCAGCGATACGGAGAGATAGCGAGCGGTGTTTGCTTTGTCCGATAGTGTTTTCTCCAACCCAACTGGACAAGGAATCGCGTGGGAGTGTTTGCGATATGAAAACTGCCTAGCTAAAGAGGTTTGTGATGGGTGCATGGGCGGGATGACGTTGGGTTGGGCTGCTGCCAGGCTTCGGAAGCGGCGTTTTCTCCCATTCATCGTGGGAACTTGGCAGGGATCGTGCTGGAGCCTTCGTTTGCAACGACCTCCCCTGAACATCTTTCGTCCATTGCGAAACTTTATGAGGAACTGTACTTTGTCTTCCCATTTCCCCATCTTATGGAAAAGTATCTCCCGTCATCCGCGTGGCTGTGCATGTCATCCTCAGACCTGTCGGTGCGACACTATAAGCCCGACATTCTAACAACACATGCTTTCTTCATGCTTGGTCGTTAATTCCTCCACTCTTCCAAAGGTAAAATATACCTGTGTTGACCGGGTACTCGGGCTTAGGCCGACTAGTCCAGAAGTTGTCGGTATGGATATGTTACAAAGGTGTACATAACCGAGCCATGCAGCCTTATGAGCTCCGACGACCTCGCAAGCATACCAGATCCAAGGCATGCATGCGAGTCACTCCCCGCCATACCCATCGCGAGATGGCGTCTTTCCAGAACACCCCGCGAGCGACTTCGCCGTTGCAGACACCGCATCTGGTCAAGCCGAAGCCGCGCCGGTAGTTACGCCGACACACACCGGATTTGGCCGCAACCAAAGTAAATCCCCCAGACCAAAAGACACGGCGCTAGATGGCTTCCAATCGTCATAATTCGGCTTTCAATCAGCTTTGTCGCATTGGTCAACCTTTGTGTCTGACAGAACTAACGCGCGCAGTACCAGTGTGCCCTCATCCGAGGAACCCCTCCCTCCTTCCGAGCTTTAGCTACAGCACGATGTGACAAAGAACTGTCAATGCCCCACACAGACACCTGTTGGAGCATTCGGATTGCTCGATTATCACTAGGGCAGTCGGCGATTGCCCACATCCCTGCTGCGGGAGTACCTGGGTACACACGGTAACTGCTAGCTATCAACCGTATCTCGTTCCCGGGTGACCACTTCGCCCATTGAGTTGACTTTATCATTGCTCATTCTTCGAATCTCTTCGAGGCAATCTGTGTATCCTCACTTCTACGCCGTTGGCCACACCAATCTGTTCTAACCTAACATATCAGCTCGCCTGCCATGGACCCGCGCAATCTTCAGAAGCAGCGTGAACCGGAAGAGCCACGCTTTCTCAGCTTCCCACACCTTCCCGATGACGCCAAACTTGAAGATGGAAAGCCTGCGTTGAACAAGTACTCGTCTACACTCACCACTGGTCACAATTTCCCGGGGGCCCAGGTTCGCTATTCCCGGTGTCACGATGATTGAAGCATTTCAGTCACTAATGACTCCTACCACTTAGGCAATGCTGTACGCAGCTGGCGTGCCATCACGAGAAGCCATGAAGACGCAGCCCCACGTGGGAATCGCAAGCGTTTGGTGGGAGGGCAACCCATGCAAGTGAGTTCACCCACGGATTTGTTGTCATAATACTGATGATATCGCAGCATGCACTGTGAGTAGACGCATGCCTTCGGCATAAGATAGGGCAAAGGCTGCTGTACCTTGATATGTGTACTAACGACGCAATAGTATTGGATCTTGGGAAGGAAATTAAGAAGCACGTCCAGAACGACAACATGCTAGCATGGCAGTACAACACAATTGGTGTGTCCGATGGAATCACCATGGGTGGAGAAGGTATGCTGGTCAACGTTGGCGAACTTCTACGCATTCTGACAGCCTTCTAGGCATGCGCTTCTCCCTCCAGACTCGCGAAGTCATCGCCGACAGTATCGAGACTGTAACATGTGCTCAGCACCATGACGCCTGCATAGCCATTCCCGGATGCGACAAGAACATGCCCGGAGTCATCATGGCTTTCGCGCGACACAACCGGCCGTCACTCATGGTCTACGGCGGTTCGATAATGCCAGGTTATTCGGAGACGCTGAAGAAACCCATCAACATATCGACCTGCTACGAAAGCCATGGCGCATACATATACAAGAATTTGAAGAGTGCGACGGAGGGTAAGTTTTCGCCGGACGAGATAATGGAGGATATCGAGAGAAATGCTTGCCCAGGAGCTGGTGCTTGTGGAGGAATGTATACGGCAAACACCATGTCAGTCTGATCTCCTTGTACTAATTATATGTGAGACACATGTTGACTTTGAGTATCATAGGTCAACCTCGATTGAAGCAATGGGGCTAACCCTTCCAAACTCCTCCACTACACCTGCCACTTCTCCTGCGAAGATGCGCGAATGCGCCAAAGCCGCCGCCGCGATAAGAGTCTGCATGGAAAAGAACATCACACCTCGAAAGCTTCTCACAAAAGCTTCTTTCGAGAATGCTCTTGTCATGATGATGGTACTAGGTGGATCTACAAACGCTGTCTTGCACCTCCTCGCCATGGCAGGCACAGCAGGGGTCCCCTTGACACTCGATGACTTCCAACGTGTGTCCAACAAGATCCCCTTCCTCGCCGACCTCGCACCATCAGGAAGGTACATGGCAGCCGACCTCTTCGATATCGGTGGCATGCCATCTGTCATGAAACTTCTTGTTGCAGCCAACTTGCTTGATGGTAGCATCCCGACCGTCACCGGCAAGACTTTGGCAGAGAACATTGAATCGTATCCGTCGCTGCCACAAGATCAGGTACTCATCCGCCCACTAAACAACCCGATCAAGCCCACCGGTCACATCGAGATCTTGCGCGGCAACCTCGCTCCCTCTGGTGCGGTAGCAAAGATCACGGGCAAAGAAGGCTTGAAGTTCACAGGCAAAGCGATCGTTTTCAACAAGGAACACGAGCTTGACCGTGCTTTGAACCTCGGACAAATACCGCATGGCGAAAATGTCGTGGTGGTAGTGCGCTACGAGGGCCCCAAGGGAGGACCAGGAATGCCAGAGCAACTCAAAGCTTCAGCAGCCATTATGGGCGCCAAGTTGACGAACGTAGCTCTCATCACTGACGGTCGATACTCTGGAGCTTCTCACGGTTTTATCGTTGGACACATATGTCCTGAGGCTGCTGTCGGTGGTCCTATCGCCGTCGTGAAGAATGGTGATATGATCACCATTGATGCAGAGAAGAACCGGATTGATATGGATGTGCCGCAGGAGGAGATTGATAAGAGGTTGGAGGAGTGGGTAGCACCTAGTATGCCGGTTACTAGAGGTGTACTGGCCAAGTATGCTAGACTGGTTGGTGATGCAAGCCATGGTGCTATGACGGATTTGTTTTAAAACTAGAGTACATAACATGTGAATTGACATGAAATACAAATTTTCACCAAGATTCGAGAGCCATGCATCTGAGAAGACGATATACGCTGCATACAGTGGCGTTACTCTCCCTCGAAAGGGCATAGTCTTGTACTAAAAAGCTCGATTTCCACAAGCCATACCCCAACCATACTGCAATATGAACGTATGCGCTATGGGCTGCTAGTGTGTGGGAGGCAACATATTACATACCCGCAAAGCGGAATCTTGAGCTTGGGTAAAGCTTGAAAGAACTTGGTTCATGTGTACGAATGTCAATTAGCTAACATCGTCAATAGAGCAAAGTCACGATAGTAAAAATATTGCACACAGTCGTCGAGGTAGAGGGGTATCATCTTGCTTTTAAGGCCCAAGCCCAGTGTCATTGGATATCCTAGGCTAAATGCAGGCCCAGCGAAGTCATGTCTTCAACGCCATAAGCCGTAAACCGTGTAGATCCGTAACCGTCCCGCAATCAAATGCTAGACAGTGCTTTTGTCGCATCCCTGCCACATGCATTATGGAAACATTTACTCTTCATCCTCCTCCTCAGCCTCGAGGGTGGTCTGGGCGATACGGTCCAAATCACGCTGGCCGGATTGTGTGATGCGGCGGCCACCCTTGTCCTCGTCCTGCTCAAGGACACCAATCTTCTCAAGAGCCTGCATGACCTTGCGGTCGACGGAGCCGGAGGCGTCAACGTGGTGGGAGGGGCGCGAGCCGCGGTTCTTGGTGGATCCGTGGACCTTGCGGAGACGGCCTACACCGACAGTCTTGCGCTGTTCCATTCATCAGTACCGTACGACACATATATCCATTGTCTCGAAATCTTCGCGTACCATGTAGACGTGGCGGGCGACGGCAGCGGCGCGGACGTAGAACCAGTCGATGTCCTGGGGAGGGAGCTCATTGGAGTCTGTGGGTCGTTAGTAGGCATTCCAGAGTGGGCATCACAAGAACGGAGATGTCAACTTACGGCTTGTCTTGACAGTGTCAACCCAGCCTGTAGATAAGGGTCAGCAAGCTGAGGTTATCCCCCATTTACGGGATTCAGGCTTCATCCTTCACCCGCTGGATAGAGACGAACCTGGACTAGGAACTGTCAGCTTTTGCTCTCGGCTTCTGTTTGGCGCAAACGGTACAACTTACATGGGAAGCTTTCCCTGGCGCTTCAAGAAAGCCGCGTAGGCTTGGACGAACTTGTGGGACTCGATGTCCTTGACTCCTACACCGGGCATTTTGGCGGTATTTGATCGGGTTGTCGGGTTGGGGTAGGGAGAGGCGGTCGGTGGGCTTGTCGTTGAAATGCTGCGATTTTCGAAGATATCGCAAGACCCGAATTTGGTGACCTACGGTGGCTCGCTTGCTTAGGATAAATAGTCGGGCCGGCGCTAGTGGGGCGCTAGATCCAGGCGCGAACCATCATCATTCCTGAAACCGTGCGGTGCAACACCAACTGTTGAACATCTTCATGACTCGGATGCGCCATCGAACATGATTCCGCTGTTGAATCTCCCGCTGCTAGATATACTGCGCGGTACTCTATTCTATAGATATTGCTTCTCTAGATCGGTATTTCAACGCACCTTTGCATTCTTCATCAACTGCCAAACAACATGCAACGTTAACACGATACACATGACATATTTGCAACGACCAGACTTTCCTTCATGTCTTCTGCAAGAAAGCTCTATACATGCAATTTCTCAATCATCTGCTTGCTGCGCAGACCTTCCTTTCTAGTTTTTCGAGACATTGAGGGAGACGTCTGGGCTATCTGCATATCATGTATGGTGATCTTGATGACGCTCGCACAGTATAACAAATCATGTTTTTGTTTAAGTACCCTATAGTAAATGATGCATGGACTCCTGCCGCATCGGAGTAGCGGCGTTAGTCTGCATGTCACTGCATGCCAAAGAGGGCGAATTATACATTTAGAGACAAATTAAATTTCAATTCGTATGCTATTGATATTGGGTTTATTTAAGCATTGTGATCACTCCATAGATCTCATCTACCATTTGCTGATGTCAACAACGGTAACGGTGACCGAGTTAGTGTTGCTAGGTGGCAGTTGTCCACCGCCCATAATCAAGAGCTTTGACTGGTCTTTCAGGACGCGAAGGTGCCTGGTGTACGAGCTTCCCTCAGGAGTGTTGACCTTGATCCAAGGTCCCTGCCCAAGACCCTTGTTGATGTAGACCTCGGAGCCAGAAGCGTTGGTGCCGCTGTGAGCGCTGGCAATGATGGTTCCATTCTTGCCACCGACAGGGCTCCAGACGACGTATGGAGAACCAGTAGGGATAGTGCCATCAGTAGACTTCAGGCTGATTCCAGTAGCCTCGCCGAACTTCTCGGGGTCGGAGACGATCTTGTAGTAGACAGGGAACTGGTAGGAGTCTGTGATGACTGGTCCACCACCGTATTCGTATGTCATGATGTACTTGCCATTGGGCAGCTTGGCAACAGTAGGCATTCCTGGGCGGTCGGTGTAGGTAGGGTAGGTGACGTCGTCGACGACTGGTCCCCACTTCTTGAGGTCGGTGGTAGTCTGGTGAACCATCTTCTGACCGTAGGTGGCGTTGTCTCGCTGGTCGGAGTAGTAGCAGATGAGGGTCTTCTTGTTCATCATCAGGAAAGGCTCCCAAACAGGAGTCAGACCATTGTTGGGGCGAGCTTCACCACCAGCTGCGATGGAAGAAACAAACTCCCAAGTCTTGCCGCCATCCTTGGATGCGTAGAGGACGATTTCCGTGGTGGAAAGGTCGGTGGGGATGGAGGATCCAGATATCAGGACGGTGCCGGCCTTGTAGCCACCAATCTTCTCGGGCAGCACGTAGAGGAATGGCTGGTAGCGCAGACCAAAGCCATTCTGAGTATCTTGAACGCGCGAAAACTCCTTCCAAGACTTTCCTCCGTCGGACGACTTGAAGATAGGGAAGTAAACTTTTGGTGGCTCAGGCGAGTAGTTCTCCCATGTTGCAAGAAGCGAACCGTCGGGGAGCTGCGCACTGCGGGCGTAAAGCACACCAGGGTCGGTCCAGTTGGCGTTTCTGGGTGGCGAGAAGATCACGTTGCGAGAGAAGGTAGGTTGTTCAGCCTTCTGCGGGAGCGCAGAAACAACTGTAGACGCCACGCTAACGAGCGAGAGGAAGAGGGTGGAGAGACGCATCTTGAAGGCTTGAGAAATGTGCAAGATGATGGAGCAAGAAATGCGGACGGTGTAGACGTGGTATATAAACAAACGCCAATACAAGTCTTCCGCTCATTCTACCAGGATCCCTACCATCATGCCATGCGATCTGTAGTTTGCTCCCGGTATTTGGTGCGAGATAGTTCTCGGAGTCTGTCCGTTAACGTCATGTTGCCCTGCCACATCTGGTAAGCATCCCAGCTCTCCACAAGAACTACGTCTTCTAATGGCGGGGAATCTTGAGACCGCTGTCCGGAGAAATTGTGGAGAGCAGGGATCTCCGTGTCTTGCGGGGAAGGCGGTAGTTTATACACCGAGGCATCGGTGCTTCTACCAGCAACTTGGCTAGCTTAGCTAATAGCTAGTGATCAAGCGTGCCGAGGCGCGGAGGAACAGCTCTGAACAGATTGGTCCGGAAGAATACTGAGAGCATGTGACGAGGGTATGTCCGGACTTTAAAAGCCAAGTTCTTGGGTGTCGGAGAGATGCCGAAGTTGTGCTGTTGTGATGGTAGGTGTCGGCGTTGGGGGCTGGAAGTAAAAGGCGGCGTACGGACATGACGCACGGCATTGGCAGGCGGGAAGGAGCGTGCTATGGAACGCGACACGCGAAACCTCGCTACCTCGACAGCCACGAAGCCTATCCTGACATCACCTCCATTGCTATCGCGTCGTTACACATCCCTCAGTCAGGTTATGCGATGCGTCTTTCACCTCATACAAGGTAAGATGAACTTGGATGCAATTGTCAAATCGACGTGCGGAAAGTGTACACGGAAAGAGAACGGACGGCCTCTGGGGTTGAAAAGCAAGTAATACATGCATTAAGGCTACGAAACTGTCGGCTTGCACTCCCAAGGGGTAAGGCGAGTTAAAGAGTGTAGGCAGAGATGAGGCAACCCGCGCTTGTGGTGATGACTGCGCCCCGCTGATGGAGTTCGCCAATCAGCAGGGCGACACAACAGCCTCGTTGATCACCTTGCAGGAGTGGTGGCAGTGCAAGAACGACCGCAGCAGACGTCTCTGGTTCGTTTATCCAAGAAACAGCTGACTGCAGTCTTGACCGGTCAAAAGTATCATCATGCCGCCCTCCCTTACGTCCTTCAAGCGACTGTTCCTGCGTCCCGCCGTGAACACTACGCGAACATGGTAAGTCTCTATGCGGCTCTCAGGCATCAAGCGGGGCAACTCGTTGCTATCGCAAGGCTGGAGACGATGATAGGATCAGTGGCTGATTTGCGCTTTGCAACAGGCTTCCTCAATAGCTTCTCCAGTTCCGTTGCGTTTCAGCCAACCTCAAGCGATGGTCAATGATCCAAAAGCCTCTGATGCTGGTCGCGAAACACCTCTTCCACAATACGAGAAGACCCAATCGGTGCCATTTACCCTAAATCTCCAGGAAGATGCAAGGAATCCAGGCCAATTTCAACTTGTGTTCAACCTTGGCTCCAAACAACAGCTGACGAACGGCGTACCTCTGAACTGTACACCTCACATCACGTCTCCTATGATACCGCGAAGCGGCTTGAAATCAGACGCAGAACATTCGGTAGTAATTTCACCTCAGAAGACAAGCCCACCAACTACTCCCCTGCATGACAAGCAAGGCTGGGCCGATCTGGAAAATGTACCTCCTGACTTCCTCAGAAAGGTTGTGCCGGATTGGAACGTATCATTTTCTCGAAGCGACTCGACAGCTTCTGTCCAATCAAAAAGGCTTACCGACATCAAGGCCAGGATCAAGAAGAAAGGAAAGGGCTATGTGGTGCGCTTATTGAAAGGTTCCACGGATTCAAATGAGATTGCAGAAGTGGAACTAGGTCAACGAGCCAACGCAGAACAAACATCAGAAACCCAAGAGCTTGATTCCGCGACTTTACCGGCAGAGTTGTATTGCCCCCCTTCCGCTGTTATATCGACTACCGACATGCTTCATGCACGCAACGATGTTTTCGAGATCGGTACTTCAAATTCGCCAGGCATACAACGACCACTGCCATCCACCGTGACTGAATCTGTTGAGCCTGCCGCATCATCGATGGAATACCCGCCGCGCCATAGCCTGGCTCGGAGCTCGATCGCAGAAGATGGTATGAGTGACGCTGAAACTCTCTTACCAGATGTTCGCTCGATATACGGCCGTATGGATGAAGACCAGACTGACGTGGAGCCATTCTCTCAGACCACCACGACTCTTCCCACACGGTCAACTTCGGTTTCCAGCATTGTGAAGACGCCGACTCGCGGTCTATCGCTTGTTGGGCCTGTACGAAAACGGATAGAGAAGAAGACCCGTCCCCGAATCAAAAGTCGTACAATGGCCTTGGACCTTAAACGGTCTGATGCTCACAAATCGGTCAAGCATCGAGCGGGGCCGGTACTCAATGCATCACCCAGCTTGACTATTGAGACTGAAGTAGAGTCGGCAACTTTGCGCCAACGCTTACGTCCAATGTCTCGCAAGTCTGGTGACTTTATTCCAGCGACCGATGAGTATGGTACTTGGTCGCAACAGACACGAAGCCCCAAGGCAATGAAGCCGCAACATCTACGTCATTTGTCGGCAGACGATCTACAGGTTCCCTCTAGGCCTGGGCTGGGATTGCGACTTGTGACTGACGTGCCTCAAACAAGGTCCGCACGCGTGTCGCCAGCGACGCGGCGAAAGAGGTCACCCAGGATTCGCAAACCCGCATCATTCTCGTCGTCGCCAATGGAGGTAGATCACGCCAATGTGTCATGTTCTCCTGATTGGGAGGAAGTCGATCACTCAGAAGAGCTTCGTCAAGCCCTGGGAAGGGCGCTGGGTAAAGTCATTCCCGACGATGAAAATGTCGAAGATGACACCACAGAATTATCGGTACCCAGGATAATTGAGCCACTGGATAGCGAACACGTTGGTGAGATACCACTGCCTTCGGAAGTAGAGATTCGATCGGCGCCATTTGGGAAGCGTAGTCCAACGTTGATGTACTGGGGTCTTGCGCTGAGTGCCTTATCAGATAAAGCTTATGAAGGATTCCGATTGCTTCGTGATACCTTCGGGACTGAACCAGCTGTGCCACAGGGACATGTTCGTGTTCGGTGGACTTGTGTAAGTATCATGACATGCCCTCCAGCTAGACCATGCTAATGGACTGTAGTCATGTGGTGAGCCGCTGTATGATGATTTTATCGAACAGCGACCAAACGCTGCTCGTCTTCTTGAAGCCTTTCTCAATCGCCCAAGAGCTCACACACCACGAAGTTCTACCAGCCAAAGTAGTACGGCATCATCAATGGCCTCCATCTTTGATTCTTCCAGTAGAGCTTCCACACTAACTACACCATCTTCGACTTACGGAGGACCCAATTCTTGGATAAGAGGCAGTGATACTTCCAAGTACAGCCCTACTCGTACGCGTACCACCAACTCCTTCAGTGTTCGAATGCCATCTTTCGCCGAGGAGTCCTGGCTCTTGACCTGTGCAAATGAGGGCCGCCTCACGCCCAAGATTGTCCATCTTGATGTTAACGAAGGACGCATAAGAAGCGATAAAGATCTAGCTCTCGCGCTGCGCGACCACTATGACCAGCTCAATCGACGATGGTTCAACTGGGCTCGTCTTCGCGGACTTACGACCATCGAGTTCGTTCAATTTGAAATCCATCGTAATCGTTTCGCTGATATCCGTGCTGCGCCATCCATGCCGCCCAGATCTGCTACCTCTTCATCGTCGACTAGCGACCCTGAGAAGTCTCAGGCGCCATCTCAACATCCGTATTCATTCGAGCCCAACGACCTTCTGCCTCCTGTTGGAAGCACCTACCTTCTCCATTTGTTCAAACACCCTCAAGACTATGAAGGTGAGTTGATTACATATCTTCGCAGCCCAAAACGGCGCCAGCGTCTGGAGTTTGGCATGGGCTGGGGTGTACATCTTGTAGAAGGGTTTCTCGCGCAGCGGGTGTGGGCGGTAACGATGGGTATCTGTGGCTTGGGTAGCCTCGCGTTTGCGATTCTATGGACTATCAAGAAGGGTGACGTGCAGGGTGCGTTCGGGGTTGCGCAGTGGGTTTTGGGCTTAGCGGTCTTGTTGGTCGGTGGTATGCAAGCGTGGCTGGAGTGACTAGATGCGTAGAAGTGTGTGAGCTGCTACACGTTGATTATGTTGAGGGGTTTGATCTGCAAGTGAAGTAAGCACGTTGCATGCGGCTGTTTGCGCATGTTTTGAGATAGTTTATCCATATGCGACTACGAAACTGCGAAGTCGAAGCTTTGCATATATAGCCACCCGAAGGCCATTTTTACTTACAAGAATGAGTAAAATACACTTTCTTTGTCCCAAAATCGACTTCTGAAGTACTTAAGGCTACTCGTTGCCAGCACGTATTCCTATGATATTCGTTTTTCCGTTGCCACCAAGCTAGCAAATAGGGTTGTCGTTCTCTCAAAAAGCCGAGTTTCGATTCGTCACATGTGTACGGCGCAAGGACAGAAGATGACCCTTATATCGGCATTCGTGGTAGGCTATGGATCAACACTGCTGTTCATCTTCGCCAGTGGACTTAGGTGCTGTATGATTGCTGGCATATTCTGTTCAAGGGGTGGAGAGCCTCCCAACATACTAGCTGATAGGCACTCGAAAAATGCTGCATCGGCAGAGGAGGCGTGGTCTGGAGGCGTATGCGGAGCGGATTCGCTCGCGGTCAGTGGAGGTCCTAGAGGGCCGCCAGAAGACACATGTGGCATCGTCACCTAGGAAGCAGAAAAATGACGACAGAACTTGAAAGTACTCCAATTACTACTAGGTGACAGAAAATAGGGGAACATACCAGCCTGACAGCACGCAAGGGGACTCGAGAGCAATATTGGCAGTAATCATGACAATGCCAGAGGATTTACGTTATGTCTTGGCCTGAAAAAGGGAAGCTGATGAAGGAGCCCGTAGGTTTACAGATAAGTTTTATGTGGAGATCGCAATCGAAATGCCAGAGACTGGAGGTTTACGTGATGGTAGGCAAAGGGTGGCAGCTTCCTATTGTGCTAAGCTGTGACAGGAACCTTCTACTGAGCTACGTTCGAGACATAGTGAAAATCTATCATCAGGCCCACAGGCATCAGACAAATGCAGCCTAAAAGGAAGAAGACGGATAAAGAGGAAAAGTAGAAAGACGTTAAAGTCAACGGCGTCGCTCCTGCGATGTTGGCTCTCCCGCGCCCGTTGTCCAAGAACGCCCCCCTCCGAACACCCGACTTGTCTAATCTCGACGACGTTGCCGTCAAACACGCCTGCCTCGATCTAGATGCAACGCCGCACACTACTATTGGGGGAATATTGGCCGTTTCACGTTTGAAACGAGGCTGTACACGCGAAGGTCGGTGGAGTGGGTCCGATGGATCATGTACGCTGTCAGGGGTGCGTGACAGTTGCGCGCGCGAAGTAGGCGAGCCGGCAAGAGCTGTGGATCATGAGATAGGATCGGTTGATGGCTTCGCATGTAGTGCGATGAGATGGGTATGAACAATACTGAGGAAGAGAGGATGGGAGAACATGGTTCGGTGGATTCTAGGACCCGTGGTTCGCCGGTACCGATCTTGCTGACGTTTGTTTCGAGCTCGCCATCGACTGCATGAACGCCGACCCTCCAGTTCATCAACACCACATCGTTCAACCCCGTTGCAGTCGGATCTAGACGTTTGACAGGCGCCACACAATTGCGGCGTTCTCGGCACCTCGTCTGACAGAAACAGCTAAGGTCTTGGCGGCGCAAGTATGCAAAGGCGAAAACCAGGAACAGGCGGGATGCACGTTTCATCGGGCCCGCTCCACGCTGTCGCTAGAACCCGAAACCACTACATCACCGACGAGAACGATTCATTCAGAAGACAGCCAGGCGTACGATGCATACCGTAGCCCGGAGACGGAATCATGGCAGGGCGTAGTGCTCCTGCCACTGCTCCAGAGCCGCAGTTTAACGCTGGGCTGCAGGCACGGGACGTCCTGCGCATCCTGACAATATCGCTTGTCTCTCCACATGAGGAAACATGGCGATTCAAACAAAACAGAAGACGTGCATAGTTTTGCGCGCGGCATGAACCCGCCATTCTGGGCACTCATTTTGCGAGTCACCCAGGATGTGGGTCAATGTAGGCCGAGCATTCGAGCAGAGACTGAACTGAATAAATAGAGCACGTCGGTACCTCTCCAGAAGTATCATCGCTACAGCTTCATTCTTCGGTTCTATACCAGTCCCTTCTTTTCAATCCACATTCGTTCTTCAAGTCCCTTCACTGTGTGAAGCCGGCAGACACTCTTTCAACAACTACCAATCGAACTTTCGTTTCCATCGAACAACTTCATTCTTTCGAAGAACCTTTCCATCCACATCAGTCAACATGTACAAGACCATCACCTCCCTCAGCGCCATCGCGGCTCTTGCTGCCACGGCCACCGCCCACGGTACTGTCACCGGTGTCACCATCGACGGTGTCTACTCCCAGGGCTTCAAGCTCGACTACTACTACGCCAAGCAGAACGGCGGTGAGATCCCCGAGCACATTGGCTGGTATGCCGAGAACCTCGACAATGGCTTCGTAGAGCCCAACTCCTTCTCCACTGCCGACATCATCTGCCACAAGGCTGCCAGCCCTGAGGGTAGCTCTGACGCCATGGCCAAGGTTACGGCTGGTGGTGTTGTAGAGTTCCACTGGTCCGTCTGGCCCGACAGCCATATGGGTCCCGTCATCACCTACGTTGCTCCTTACACTGGCGACATTGCCTCAGTCAAGAAGGAGGAGCTCAAGTGGACCAAGATCGACGGCGCTGGTTACGAGGACGGCGAGTGGGCTGCCGTCAAGATGATCGGCCAGAACAACACTTGGCCCGTCACCGTCCCAGAGAGCCTTGCCGCCGGCAAGTACGTCTTCCGCCACGAAATCATTGCTCTCCACGGCGCTGGTTCCGAGAACGGTGCCCAAAACTACCCTCAATGTAAGTCTAACCTTTGAGTTCTATATTCGAAACCGATCACCAATCTGACCCCTACAGGCCTCAACATTGAGGTAACTGGTTCCGGAACCGAGACCCCAGAGGGTGTTGTCGGAACTGAGCTCTACACCCCCACAGACCCCGGCATCCTTTTCAACCCCTACGCCGCCACCATCGACTACACCGTCCCCGGCCCTGCTCTCTTCGGCTCCGGTGGTTCTTCTACCCCTACAAAGCCCAGCACTCCTTCCGCTGCTCCTGTCCCCAGCGGTAACTCCACTACCCCCATCTCCAGCCCTGCCGCCAGCGCCAGCCCTGTTGCTACTCCCGTTGCCACCCCCATCGCTGAGGAGGAGCCTGCTGCCTCTTCTGCTGCTCCTTCCACCGGTGGTGACGAGCTCCCCGAGACCTTCACCATTGACACTTTCATCACTTGGCTCGAGGGTAAGGCCAGCGGCTCTGCTTCCAAGGCTCGCCGCCACGCCCGCTCTTTCTTCTAAGCGTTTTGCAAGAGTGACTTCTCTCGCATATGAACAGATTTGGGGGATGATATGATTGATGGATATTCTTCTGAGAGATACTTTGGTTCGTTCGTTGGACACGACGACTGGTTCGCTTCTTTGTGTATAGTACACCTTCTTTGTAGCATAGCGCTTTGGTTATCAAACCCTTTTCTCCAACTTACCACGCAAGATTGAGTGAACTTATTGATATGAACTATGCCTGGTGCTGACTTTGTCATTTCTCAGACTGTCTCAACATGGTCTGAAACTCTGCAGTGTCCTAGATATAATTGGAAATCAAGTTGAGCGGTAGAGGATAAGATGTCGAAGGCATTCTGTTGGTCTGAAAGAGGCGATAGAGTTGAGTTGCATATTGTAGGCGTTCGCCTTCACAGCAAAACCATGTAAGATCCGCCGTGATATCTACGTAACTACCAAGCCATGTTACGAAGACATCAATCTATCCGTATCTTAGAAGTCATCCTCAAGACAGTGCGTATAGCTCTGCGCTCAATGAGAGTCCACACTCTGCCCTTTCGGGATTCTGACCTAGTTCGTACGAACTAGGGTGGGTGCCGGAATTATTTGTCGGTGCCGAGGATGCGAGGAAGAGGAAGAGAGAAGTGACCAGGGGAGAAGAAGGGCAGGGCAGCCGCATTGCGAAGGAGTTTTCACCTCAAGTCGTCAAGCCGTTTCAAATCGCGTTTCTTGCCGCTCTGCACTCGCATTAGCAGGTGATCACGCTTCAAGCAACAAGAACAATGACCTACTCGATCAGTGATCGATGCTTGTGGTTGAGCCGGGTCTCTTCTGCCACAGCCGCGTTCATCCTCTGTTCGTACCTCACCATGCGACGCTGGAGACGGACGACCCTCAAGGCGCACTCGTGAAGCTCGCTGCCCAGCAAGACACCAAGGAAGGCCTCGTTCATGGCCAGGTCATGGGTCACAAAGAACGCGGTGCGTTCACACAGATTCAGAAGGAGAAGCTGACGGTGGCAGGCACCCCAAGCTCGAACGAGACGGGCGAAATTGCGGCGTTGAATACCGCACATGCGCTCAATCTCCCAGGCTTGGAAGACACTGGTGTCATCGAGGAAGGCAGACATAATAGTGGTTGGGGTGGAAACGTTGGTGATGTTGATGGTGGGGATTCGTGTAGTGAGAGAAGTTGGTCTTCAGTCGAGACAAGACGGTCAGAGTGAAGAGTAAATAGACTGACGAGATTAGTGCGCACGAAATCGTTTGCAGTCACCGCTTGTCGAAAGGATGGTGACGAAGACTTATTCAGATAACAAAGACCAACGTAATTGCAAATTTCTATAACATTGATAGAGGAAGTGCAGAGGAATGAACATATAGAGTTACCAATACCGTTGCATGCAGGCTTGACGCGTAATCGATATGTAGCAAGCCATATATCAGTCTTTCGATAACAAGATCTGGAAAAGCAGTACGTTGCATTGTGTCAAAATCGCAAAGTGGCCTAGACCTACTCTTTCATGCACTTGGCATGCATGTTTTGACGGTCCGCAGCACCGCCCTCAGGTGACGCCAGACGTTCCAAATGCCTCCATGCCAGCAGCTCCACCCACTTCTTGATGATCAATTCCCAGTTGTCCTTAAGCTCATTGATGGGCTTGTAATTCTCCAAGGCTACTTCTAGCACAGCTTCTTCGTTGTTCAAATCGACACCGTAACGAGAAAGTTCGTTGCCATAGCTCCACTGTGCGTATTGGAAGAGTGACCTGGAGAGGAGAGCGTTAAGGTCTTCTTCAAGCTCGTAAGGTGTAGTCATCAATTTCGAACCAGTTTTCATCTCTGCGAGAAAGCCACACACAAAAGGATTGCAGTCAAAGCTAGCTTGGAGCGATTGCACAGAGCCTGCAGTGATGTGACCGGGGACGCCGCCGAGCGCAACAGGATCCATGAGCTGGTCCTCGAACATACTATAGACATGGTGTAAGATAACCTCAGCCTCCTCGCCCGTGAAGGCGACCAAGTTGTTCATGACCTCCGATCGCTGACGGATGTCATCGATGCATTCGCGATCGTAAAAGTCATTGTTCAGATGAAGATGTTGCCCGAGAGGAGTTAGCGACTTGAAGCCAATCGAGCGACGGCAGGTCGGGTGAGGGCATCGTATTGTCTGATCGTTTGGACCAGCAGAATAGAATTCTTTAGTAAGGCAGTCACGGCAGTAGAAGTCGCCGCTTTCATGACAGTGGAGGGCGTACAGGGGAATGGTGGTCGACCTGCAAGACGCGCAGCAGTCGCCCGTAACTCCCATCAGCTGCGGAGCTTCGACTCGAGAAGCGTCCATTGTGATGTGATTTGAGAATAATTTGCAGTTTTTGGGAGGAGCACAAGGGATTTGCATGGATATAAAAGCTCACTTACACGCTATCACCCAGTGTATCTGCCATTGTCACCACGACGCTGTCACACTTGTCCAACAGATTGGCTTCACGATGTTCTTGTTGGTCGACGGAAGAGCCAGGCTACGGATAAAGAGAAAATTGGCGAACATTGTGAGGTGAGTCGTGATGAAGGTGTTTTGCATAATGTGTGATACTCTGCACGAGTGACAAGACGGGGTCGTGGTTAGCGACCCGTTCGGCGGTTCCCTGGACCCCCTGACATGACATGCGCGCTAAGATAGGATCAGATAAGTATGTGACGCCATCGAAGCCGAGCTGTCACTGGTGCCACGGCATAGCTCTGCGCAGCTGTCTCTTATCTCAACTACCGTCCGAAAAGCCTCGGGTTAGGCGTACGAAAGTCATCTTGTTTGTACATGCAGCTCCCGGCGAGCAATGAGAAGCCAGTCACCATGGCCGACGAAAGCACGCCGCTGATTCAACGCGTCGACGTCAGACCCCATCGCGACCGCTACCCACACCATCGCCTACGCTTCATATGCACTACTTTGCTCAGCGCAACCATAGTCGTAGGAGGACTCGCTGCAATCTTCATCTTCAGCTTTGCGCCGCCCAGCCAAGACGAATTAGCCCCTGCATCGCGACTTTCGACATCTTCGCTATCAACCTCACAGATACCCGCAGGATGGGCACGAAAATCGGCCCTGGACTTCCAAGACCTGCAGAAGTCGCTGCTGGAAACACCCAATGCCGAAAAAGCAGAGGAGTGGAGCAGATACTACACGAGCGGGCCGCACCTTGCAGGCAAGAACCTCAGCCAGGCGCTGTGGACCAGGGAAAGATGGCAGGAATGGGGAGTCGAAAGCACCATCGTTGACTACGATGTCTACATCAATTACCCCAAGGGCCACCGATTAGCCCTTATGGAGAGCACCGGGCACACAGACGACATGGCAGACAGCGCCACAGTTACTGGCCAAGAGTGGAAGGTCAAATACGAAGCACGACTGGAGGAAGACGTCTTAGATGGAGATGAATCAAGTCAACTCGCTGATCGTGTGCCCACCTTCCACGGATACAGCGCCTCGGGCAATGTGACGGCGCCATACGTCTTCGTCAACTACGGAACATACAAAGACTTTGAGCAGCTGCAGGCGGCAAACATTAGTCTAGAAGGCAAGATCGCCCTGGCCAAGTACGGTGGCGTCTTCCGCGGTCTAAAGGTCAAGCGCGCGCAAGAACTGGGCATGGTCGGCGTCGCCATGTACACCGATCCTGGTGATGATGGAGAGGTGACCAAGAAGAACGGCTTTGCGACATACCCCAACGGGCCGGCCAGAGAACCCAGCAGTGTCCAGCGAGGAAGCGTCCAGTTTCTGAGTGAGTTGCTACCTGACCTTCTCTTATACCATGCTGACAATGCCTAGGCTTCGCACCAGGTGATCCTACCACTCCAGGCTATCCATCAAAGCCCGGCTGCCCCCGCCAGCCCGTTGACCACGCCATGCCGCACATCCCCTCACTTCCCATCTCCTACCTCGACGCGTTTCCCCTTCTCAAAGCGCTCAACGGCCACGGCCCGAAAGCCTCGACCTTCGACGAGCATTGGCACGGTGGCGGGCTGGACTACATGGGCGTGGAATACAATGTTGGACCTTCGCCCGACCATTTAGTCCTGAACTTGGTCAACGAGCAGGAGTACGTCACGACGCCCCTGTGGAACGTTATCGGAATCATCAATGGCACCATTCCCGACGAAGTAATTGTTCTTGGCAACCACCGCGACGCTTGGATTGCTGGCGGTGCTGGGGATCCTAACAGCGGCAGCGCAGCACTCAATGAGGTCATTAGAAGCTTCGGTGCTGCTATGCAGGCTGGCTGGAAGCCTATGAGGACAATTGTCTTTGCGAGCTGGGACGGCGAGGAGTACGGCTTGGTTGGAAGCACTGAGTGGGTAGAGGAGTACCTGCCCTGGCTCTCTGGTTCGACAGTCGCATATTTGAATGTCGATGTTGGATCAGTCGGTCCGGATTTCAAGCTGTCAGCGGCGCCCTTGCTGAGTAGGGTGGTTGAGGAGGCTGGTAAGTTTGCTTTTATACCCTGTTAATCCGACTCAGCTAACATATGCCAGCGCACGTGGTCAAATCCCCGAACCAGACAATCGCCGGTCAATCTGTGTACGATGTATGGGACAAGCGCATCGAAACCATGGGTTCCGGCAGTGACTTCACCGCCTTCCAAGATTTCGCTGGCATTCCAAGTATCGACATGGGCTTTGGTGGCGATCCCAAATCTGCTGTCTACCACTACCACAGCAACTACGATTCGTTCGACTGGATGAAAAAGTTTGGAGATCCGACCTTTGAGTACCACGCTACGATAGCAAAGGTTTGGGCACTTGTAGCAGCAAAGCTCATCGAGACACCTGTTCTCCAGCTCAACGCCACAGACTACGCCATCGGTTTGCAGAAGTACGTTGACGCTGTCAAACAGAAGGCACATGATGCCGCACCTAGTAAAGACCTTGGCGAATTCTGGCAAACTCTCGATGAAGCCGTGTCCCACTTCCAGTTCACGTCTACCCTCCATGATGCTACCGCCTCTGACCTCACAATCCAATACTCTAACATTGGCGATATACCCTGGTGGCAGCCCTGGAAGAAGGTGCAGCTGTACCTTGCCATCCGTGCGATCAACACCAAGTACAAATACCTGGAGAGGAAGTTCTTGTTCCCTGATGGCCTGGATGGACGAAGCTGGTTCAAGCACGTCGTCTTTGCTCCTGGGAAATGGACCGGCTATTCAGGTGCCACGTTCCCTGGTATCGTTGAAGCCATAGAAGAGGGCAACGAGGAAAGTGTCAGAAGATGGGTTGGTATTGTGAGCAAAGCTATTAGTAGCGCTGCAGACTGGTTGGAGAAGTAAGCGAGGAGTCATATAAACAGTTTGGACTATGTGTAGATCAGCCAATTCTTAGTCCCGGAACTGACATATCCTTCTTTCAATCGTAGCCTGAAGACTTCCATGTTGTGTGAGGCATGCAACTATACTGGGAGAGGACGGCTGGTAGCTAAGCCTGCTTTCTCTCGCAGAATTCCTCTTTCGTCCGTTCGTCACGACCTCCTTCTCCTGGACGCATTCCGCCGTGTCAAGCTCGACAGTCACTGTTGACTTGGTATATGAACGGCGAGAATCCTGGATCTCAGAAATGTGGCGGCGATGAGAGGATGGTGTGGATACACCACAATAAGACAGGTTCGGATAGCTTTTGTCTCACTCTTGTTCTGCGCCTGTGTGGTATGCGCCAATGGCTTTGAAGTTACCATGGAGCACCGAACGAGGAAGATCGGTTGCTGGCTCGGCTAAAACAAAAGGTTAAATCTCGACCAAAAAGCCGCGCTTCGTGTCGTTTGCTATCGACAAAGTACCTAGAGAGCCCCGAGCCATGGGACATGATGTAGAGTAACATTGCAGCCCCTTTCGATCTTCCTCAAGCAACTGACAAGCCAGAAAACACGATGAAAAGAAGTGACATGGAGCACAGAAACTGAGTCTTAAATCTAGGGCTGAGCCCAAAGGTAGTCCCAGACCGAACCACAAATCGTCGTAAGCTTCGGCAAAGTCCTCATTAGCCAGTCACCGCGCAACGCCAAAACAGCGTCTTATGTGTTCTCAAAGACAGGTGCTCTTCGGAGCGAGAGATTAAGTAAAAGGACGTAGCGGTCTTGCAATGGAGGGCAAGAAGAGTGTGACTCTACACAGCCAACAAGGCACGGACGTTGATCTGAGTGCGGCCATAAGCCACAACACCCTCTCACCACCGGTGCCTCCAGCAACTGCCGAAGATTAACCATACCCAACAATGCTCAGCCCGGAAAATATAATCTCCAGGTCATGTACACGTTAGCGTGCCCAGCAGACGAGGAGCATATGAACCCCCTCTCACCCATCCCTTCTCCTCTCGTTATCCAGGTCTTGAGGGAGTGCCGACGTGTGCGGCCTGCCTCGACCTTCCCCAACAATTTTTTGAATCAGCCGACGAGTCACTGAACTTGTTTATACTCGTTGGCACAGTGTTGCCAGTATTACACTGCCTCTGGCTGACGCGACCTTTTTCATTAAGTCTTCTCGCTTGCGAGTTACTTGAGGAAGAAGAGATCTTTTCTTCATTATCTAGACTTTGTTTATGTGTTCTTGACTGTCTTTGGTTGATACTTTGTGCTAGCCATAGTTGCTTCATGATAGGTAGCATTTGCGGATCGCATGAGCTACGTTTCTCATGTCTAATGGACGGACTTGGTTTTATACTAGTCTGATGAAAATTT
>Ga0058698_10000099_pt1 | contig 49082 bp, 53 predicted proteins | sample AgamicAsSfe_FD_67288 | JGI IMG/M metagenome (GOLD analysis project Ga0058698, IMG submission 67288) | Agave microbial communities from Guanajuato, Mexico - As.Sf.e | ecosystem: Host-associated > Plants > Phyllosphere > Phylloplane/Leaf | place: Guanajuato, Mexico | collected 2012-05-30
CCCCTCCACCACAACCCCCAACTCAGCAACGACACTCCGCCACCTCTCCCAACGCCTCGACCTCCTCTCCCACGCCCTCCTGCTCGCTCCCTCCCCAGCTCTCCCCTCCGTCCTCGGAACCTGGCGGCGCTGTGAAGAGGAACTGCTGGTGGCGCAAACGGCGGACGCGCAGGCGGATGCTGCGCATAATGACCTCGCTCAACGTGGCCCTGGCAGCGGGGAGAGGAAAGTCAAGCACCCTGGGAACGGAAACGGGACAAATGCGGCGCCCGGTGCATTCGACGAGGGCACGACGCAAGAACCGCAACTGCCTCCGCGGACAGAGCTGGGACGAGGAGCGCTGAACGCGCAGGACGAAGCACCAATGGGTCTCTTCGACGTGGCGCGCGGCGCAGCAGCGGCGCTGGGTCGATCGTCAGGCGGGATACCCAACCTCTCCAACTTATCCAATCTCTCCAACATGCCCAACCTCGGTGGCCTTCCAAGTCTGGGGGGCTTGCGAGCAGCACTACCTCACACTTTAGATGAAGGAGGTGCGGGAGAAGGAGGACACGAGGCGCATGGCCATGTAGCAGAAGCGGGGGCAGGAGGTAGGGTACGAAGACGGGATATGGTGGCGAGTGCAGTGACGGGAGGGCTTGCGAGTGGGCTTGGGTGGATGCTGGGGGCTACGCCTGTTGGTGTTGGTGCGCGTGATGGCGCGTCTTCGGACGTCGAAGATGATTAGAGGCACAGGACATGCATGTCTAGAGAGCGAGGGGATTTTGTCAATCGAAATTGAACACCTCCACCGTCCATCTCATAGACGCTTAGCATGAGCATGAGACATCATCATGCATGGAGCGGCGAAGAATTGTTTCTCGTTGTTGGTAAAGTCTATACGATATTTATACTGGTCCTCAATCGGCTGTGCTGCACTGCACTCCAAGTCATTGGCGTCACGCGTCGATCACATTCCTGGCCTTCCCGGGCCGCAGACCTGCACCACCATGTCCAATTCCAAGTTTCACTGTCTCATCTAGCCAACCACCCGACGTCCATTCAACCCCTCCATATCTTGGAACGGCACCCGGGCTCTTCCTCATCCCAGCTCCTCATCATATCCCGCACACAACACGCTACACCACGCTCCGACTAAATCTATGCCCCCTCCCCCTCCAATGCGGCCTCCACCTCTCATCCAACCACCTCCTCCTCTTCGTCTCAAAACTACTCGACAAACTTGCCGGCTTCAGCGAGCCGGCATAGCTCTTCGCATACGGCTTATCGTCATTATGCTGGAGGTAGAAGCGTAGCGCCGAGGTGTCCGCATGCCCGGGCGTATGTCCATGTCCATGTCCCGGTGTAGGTGTGGTGATGGTATGTGCGCGCCGTCGCACAGTCGAGGTAGAGGCTGGGTCGCGCCCAGATTTGCCCGTTGTATTGTTGGAACTGTGCGATGCGCCTCTGGCATGACTAGTTCCACGATCGTGACTCTGTGTGTGTGTGCTCGAAAACTGCCGGCGAATCTCGTTTGCTGTCTTGTCTTCGATGATGCGTCCATTGCGATTCGATGGCGGCGTCTTGAAGATTTGAGATCCACTCCCACTTGTTCGGCGTCGATGGCGGGTGCGTGTAGTGCGGCGAGGAGTTGTCTCAATCTCGGACGTGAGCTGCTCGATATCTTGCTGGAGCTGACGGGCACGGTCCATGGACTGCATGCGAGGAGCATTGAATGCACGACCTTGTAGTGCTTTGGCGGGTTTGCGGCCGTGGCGAGAGGGACTGCGAGGACGGCCAACTCGGGCGACACGGCGTTCTTCGATGGCGGCTGCGACTTGCGCTACGGAGTTTGTGGGCACGTCGAGGGAGTTCTGTGGTTTTGTCAGAGTCAGATTGAGAGTGTGGTAGATGTGATGTTTTCGTTCTTACCATGTGGATGAGGATAATCGGTAGCTGTAGCTGTACAGCTGGCTGTCTTTGGTGTTATCAGAGCGTGTCGCAAGCAATGTCTTTGCTTCAGATCGTCACTCACGTATGCGATGTTGGTACCAGGACATTGAGAAAATAGCGAACCTCAAAGTACTTATCTATTTCCGATCAGCAAGGCAAATCTCGAGCCAATGTTTGCAATAGACCAACGACATACTGCACTTGATTGTAGCATGATCGCGCGGGAGCTCAAGCACACAAGTCCTCAAGACCGAGCTTTGTGGAGCAACCGGTGTCCAGCCTTGTGTCCCGATTTTTATCATGGCACGACTAACAACAAGACGCTCATCTTGGTCGAATATTCTTGCTTGACTTGCTGACATTTCGAGCGTGGCAGCAGCAGCCTGGAGATGTTACTCTGGTCAGTTTCTAAAATCAAGATAGAGATGATGTAACAACTGACATGCTTATAACAGAGAACACGACGCTCTAGCTGTAGCTCTATTTTTTTGACAGGCTTGCGGCTGTTATTCATAATGTGGACATCGGCCAGCAAATTGGTGCCGCTGATCCAGACTTGTCGATGCAACCCAGCAGTGGCGGTGATTTCATGACCTCTGCTCAAGAAACATGTTTCAGTGACTGTGAGTGGACTTGGTAAAGATACCAGTGCTTTCTCGGCTTAACATATGTCAGCTTAGGATCATACTAGAAATCCTTCTCACTTACGATCATAAACCGACAATATTGAGGTAGGCGACGACGTTCTCACGGAGAGTGGTCTCCCGCCGTCCTTGATGTGCATCGTAGCACAAAGAACATATCGTATTCTGGCACATCTCGTTTCGAATGGTGGTGGACCGACTTCCAAAGGTAATCGTAGCATGAAAGGGAGTTCCTGAGCACAGGGAACCAGTACCCATGAGTTCTCCTGCGAGACTAGTGCATGCTGGCTTTCTATCATCTCCCGTGGTGGCGGGTGTTGTGAGTCAACGATCTCATTGCCAAGATCAATGAAGACATGATTTCGACCTCCAGAGACCTCCTCTACACCGATGAGATCGATTTGTAAGCGTTCAATTGTCAATGTCTTCCGATGTCTAGTTCGCTCTGCTTCATCCACCAGTATGCGAATCGTGCCTTCAACAGTACTACCTCCAACGAATAACGGTGCGACCACCAATAAGTCCATCTTGATACCATGGTGGTAATGTGTTGGATTAGCCAGAATATCATTTGCGTTGAAGTTCTCGACTTTAACTATCGTCTTTGAAGGCGCTCGTACATGATCAAAGTAGGGATCCAGTCGACTGGCAACCTCCCGTACTGGAGACTGAGTGTGTCCAGCGTTTCGAATACAACGGAATGGGACTCTCGGTGTAGGTAAGTTGACTGCGGCTGCCCGCGAAATGGATACACTCCTCTTATTGGCATGTCTTGATGAGGATCTTGGAGGTATGGCTGATGCAGGTGCCACAAATGTCGTAGTGTTGTCTTCTTGTGTTATTTCACGTCTCAGAGGTGAACGAGGTGGGCGTCTTGCGCTCGGACGAAGTGGTGACGGTCGTACGGCAGGTGAAAGTGGTCCAGTGTCGTAGTTACTTGATGTCTCAACTGATGGGTGGCTGCTATGTTGCTGAGTTCTGTTTCCTTTACTGCCGGATATTTCGAGCAAGCTGGGTTCAGTAGTCTCGCGGATATCTGATAATGGACGGGCGTGCAGGGGCCGAATTGCAAGGCTTGCTGCACCAAGTTGATGTGCCTGCCCTGGTGGTCTACCATGCAGGCGACGGTCCATCTAAGTAACCTCGCTTGTAATCTCGTTTGGCAAGGTATTAGCTTGTGCTGTTCCTTCACTTCGCACGCAGAACCAGAAAATCTGCCTGGCAGACTCTTGTGATTGTGCTCTGGCGAACTCTGAGATTGTGACTTCGACCGAATCTTGGTCGAGGGCTCCAAACGTTGATAGCACCTTCTTAGAGTCGTTGAACTCAGAGGTCACGTTGTGGCTTGTAGAGGAAATGTTTTACCAGTTATTCAATTCAACAGCAGAACGTTTGCTGGCGCGATGTAGTATCAAGCAATACAATCAGAGGTAGCGATCCAAGCTGTATTCAAAACCAGTCCCAAACTAATCTGAAGTCATGCACTTCCTTGAGTAAACTTTGCTGTCGCCACTGCTGGTCACTCTTGACCTCGTAAAGCCTCTTTATAGTCGATTGAGAACCAGATGGCGTGAGATCGAGTATGGTGCGTCGTGCTCTCGTGGCATATCCGGCGCGACAAAGCAGCTAGCGACCTGCGCAGCAAGAGATGTAGTTTGAATGTGGGTTGGCAAAGATCACGGCGCACAAGCGAAGGACAGGAAGGGACCAGAGTGACTGTGAACTTGGCGATTACTTAGGAGAGTATGCATTGAGGTCCTGATCTGGCATCTGCAGCGCATCATGACAAATTCTGTTTGTCCCTGAAGAACGGATCGATTTGTTTCCTGCCTCTTCAGCGATAACGCACATCGCACCTGCCTCGATTTGAGCTTTGCACGACATCGCACATTGTAGCGCAATGAACTTCATTTCAGCAGAGAACAACAGATATACCTTCCACCCACCTGGAGTGGTCCTCAGATCTTGTTTCATACGGGTATCAGCTTCATGTTGAAGATGACACGAACGGTCCACGGGACAACCCATTCGTCCGACTTGGGGTATTTGTCATTGCGATATTGAGTCGTGTCCTTGAGCACTTTGACCTTCGAGAATCGAGACTCGAAATCATCGATATGTGATGAAAAGCTTGAAGCTTGGCGCAAGCATGACAGCATCATCAGATGACGCCCTCACAAAGCTCGGCTTCGGCAATATCCTCGGTAGCCGCATGGACATTCCCAAGGCGGAAGGTGCTCGCGTGAGGCTTGATATTTTGTGCTTTTTCTCTGATTACCTCTCTGTTGGCTATTCGGCTGTCCAATGTACTACTGGAGTCTGCTTCGGTAAGCCGAGCTGGTTGTCAAAGACACTGTACGACATCGCAAACCATGTTTGAAGATCACTGTGTTTCACCAAGACAAGATGACAGCTCAAGATGACGCTCCACCAGATCCACCAAAAGGCTAGACCAGCCGGGTGCACGGCCCTGTTTCGTCAGGTCTCCCGAACACGATCTACGGCGAACCAGGCCAACCAGTCTTGACGCAGTCCGGTCCCGTTGATGCGAGAAGCAGCCGAAGTTCTTGCAGAGGCTCAAAGCTTCATCATTCGTCAACAGATCCTCCCGATGCCATAGCCGGGTGGCCGAGCTAGCGGAAATAGAGATGGGGAGGGGGAAATCGTCAGCGTCGAAGGCACAGGGCAGACGGCAGACCAGAGCCAGGCTTAGACTGTTCAGGGTTGTTCGGTGGGCAGGCGAATATTATCGATGCTTTAGTAGACGACAGTCGGAAGTGATGGGAAGAAAAAAGTCAACCGGCACCCGCGACGATTAAATACATGACCACCAGGCCCTGGCCTCTTTAGCCTTTAGTCTCTGCTATATATCCAGAGCCTGAAAACCTTTACACGATTTTTCACTCTCTTATTTCTGCTTTCACGCTGGACATTATAACTGTGACACAGAGAAAAGCAAATCGACAATCTCTCTGCCGTCTAGTTAATAGTTAATTGCTTATCGGAATTCCGTCATCCCCTTCTCATCGACACCTTCCTATTAGGCCAGCGGACTTTTGTCTTCACCCACACACACATCACATCACATCATCTGCTGTCCCGCTTCAGCTTTCGCGCCTTGTCGCTTCAGGATCCGTTATCTCTCCTCCAAGGGATAGATCTGCCTGCCTTATCTTTCCAACAGACATTCACCCACACTGGCCATTCATACGTCCAATCTTCTCTCCTGATTGGTGGTCCGACTGCAAGATAAGCTTATTTCTGCCCACGCGGGTCTCGCTTGCCCGCTTGTACCTACCGACTCTCATTGGTAGCCCAGCCGCTTTCCTGTCGCCCTACCAAGGCTATTCTCCTAGATAGGAACTACGGATATGTCCATGTCTGATGCTGAGCCTATCAAAGGCGAAGCCCAAGATATGGGCAGCGCCTCAGGCTCTGGATCCCCGGATGAGATGCTAGACGATACGCATGATGTGCATGAGCATGATGGATCACTCGAGACACCTCCTCCTCCTCCCAAGCGCAAGGGTGGGCGCAAGCCTGTATGCTTATCTTCTGTTATCAGTAACGTCTCATGCTAAGAACTCCGGTCCAGATCTATGCTACCTCGGAGGAACGAAAACAACGTAATCGCCAGGCACAAGCTGCATTTCGGGAAAGGCGCACAGAGTATATCAAGCAGCTGGAGATAACGTTGAAGCAAAACGAGGAGACTATACAGAACTTGCGGAGAAGCAATCGTTCTGCTACCGAAGAATGCCATCTTCTTAGGTACAGGAATTCCCTCTTGGAGCGGATCATGATTGAGAAAGGTAGAGCTTCCCGCCTGTTCTTGGTAATTGATTGCGATATGCTGACCAATACTTACTACAGGTTTCGATGTGCAAGCTGAGATGCAATTGCGAGGCGCTAGCCCAACAACAGCTCGACCTCAGCATGCTTCACCTACCACATCAGACGCGCCGATTGCCCAGCAAGCCATGCTGAACCGTCATCAGCAGGCCATGCGTCAACCTGCACCTAAGCTTGACCAAGCTTTCGAGGCAGGGCCACCTATGCATACGTTGCGAATGTCTCCCTCAGCAACGTCACAGTCCCACTCTCACACGCCGACTTCTTCCCAGTTCCCTTCACCTGCTCAGACCTATAGGCAATCACCTGGTGGCTTTTCCGCTACTTCCGGGCCATTTGTGCCACAACAGGTCCACCAATCTCAGCCACAACAGCAGCTATTACCAGAACATCATCATCAACATCAACACCATCATCAAGCACCACCGCCACCACCGCAGGCACAGTATCCTTACCAGAGTCCGAACTCTTGGTCCCAGGAGCCGTTCCGCGCACAGGAGCAACACTACCCGCAGCAAGATGTCTCCTCTTATGGCTACTCTGATATGAACCACTATAACTCAATACCAAGCATGACGGACGGACATCAACAGCAGATGATGCATCAGCCGGATGTCCAACACATTGCCAAGCTGAACCGCCCATATTCCATGCCTTTGTCGTAGGAACTGTGTCGTCCTAGACTTGACCTGCCGCCAACAGTTCCACGTTCCGACTAACCAAGTTGATTCTGCGTTGTCACTCCAAGCACCAACAGCATGAAATTGGACATCGCCAGATTCACGGGCACGACATGTCGAGAGTACTGTCAACTTATTCTCCCATGTATTGATGACTTCTCAGCCATACTCTTTCACTGTACTGGGAATCCCTGAGCAGGCGGGAACATCGAGCTACATAACTGACACGCAAGCATTTCGAATAAAGCACAAGATGCCGTGCATACGGCTATGATTCTGCCGAACAAACTCGGAGACACTCTGTATAAGTTCTGGATATGATCAGAACAGTAATGACTGGACCTTCACGATCGAAGGCTGAACCTTCATGCGCGGGCGAAGGATTGGAAACTCTTCTCACGAAATATACGATAATGTACCAAAAATTGCATAGCGAAGGGGTTAATGGGACAAAGCATTAAAAGCATGAGGATACTTGGAGACAAAGGCAGGCATAGTGGCTGGCTTCGATCCAGCGTATAGATGAAAGAAGATAACTGGTAAAGATGTACAATAGCGGGCTCCTGTAAGATGTATGTAAAGAACACCATATCATGGTCAGATCTGTTCTACAAAGTCGTAAAACATTGATTGATGATGATCTTCAATGTCGTTGCAGAACGCCATGGGCGTCGAGCAAGTCAGCTCGAATTGTTGATGCTTGCAAAACCTGACAGGGTAGTCGATGGGGCAGTGTAGCCAACCCACACAACCTTTTTTGCGTAGCGTCGTTTTGACTCTCTTTCGCAGCATTAATCCGCCCAACCAATGGCAACGAGCCAGACCTAATATATCATCTCAATCTAAAATCAGTCATCTCAGGACACAGCGCAAAGTCAGCGCACTGAGACCGACAAGATGAGCGACATTGCCTCGAAGGTGAGCTTCGCACAATAAAACTTCTTTTCAGCTCATTCAAACAACATCAATTGACCTCGTACTGACTGCGCCCGACGTTTAGAACCTCTACGAGCTCTTGGGTACGCTACAATCTGACGAACAAGAAGAAGATATTCGAATATGACAATCTGACATGAACAAAAAGGCAATGATGCAGAGCAAGACCCGGATCGCCGTGAGCCTCCAGTCCCAGTAAAGACTGTCGACAAGCCAAATCCTCGCGCACGACGTGTGGAGGGTGCGGAACCAGCAGCGCCAACCTCCTCAAACGCTGAAGCTTCGCGAGGTGCCGGACGTGGTGGACGTGGCGGTCGTGGCCGTGGACGTGGTGACTACTCTGGCAACGAGCGTGGTATGCAACACCTTCTTTTCCTAGCAACGACAAAGAGATTGGAAGACCGGCGCGACTGCAACAAGAGACGGGCATTGTGAAGCCTAGCACTCGGGACGAAAAGAAGTTGTGGCATGTACTGACTTGTTTCACGAATAGCTTTCCGTGACAGGGATGCTGGTCGCACAAGAAATCAAGACAAGCCTACCGAGGAAGGTGTTGAAGGTAAGAACCTCGAGGTGGTTTTCTACTAGTTCTCATCTGACACAACACAGGTGGACGCCCTCAACGTGGACCCTACGAAGGCCGTGGCCGTGGTAATGGACGTGGCCGCGGTGGACGCGATGACCGTCACAGCAGGGGTGTTGGTGGAGGGTGAGCACACCTAGTTGGGACACGAAGTGCTCATTTACTAACGCGATGACTAGCGTTCGTGACCACGCTAAGCAAGCTGCTCACGGCTGGGGTGACGAAACCGCCGAGGGCGAGCTCAAGGACGAGGTTGCCGGTGAGTCTATTGCAAAGCAAGAGGAATCAGGTGGATGGGGCACCGATGCACCAGGAGGTTTCAACGCCAGCGACGCGCCACCTGCATTCGACGAGAGCACTCCTGCTCCTGTAGACCAGGCCGCTCCCGAGGCACCAGCTGAGCCGGAAGATAACAGCAAGTCTTACGCTACTTACCTCGCCGAGCTCGCTGAGAAGAAGCTTGGTCTCGGTGGTCTTCTGACTGCTCGCCAAGCCAACGAAGGCTCATCCAAGCAGCACCCAGAAGGCAAAGCCCTTGACCGCGATGTCGACAACGTCGACTACTTCGCTGGCTCTGGACCCAAGGCAGGACGCGTACGTGAGCGCAAGGAGAAGTCCACATTGGCACTTGACCACGACATTCAGGCACGTGAGCGTGAACGCGAGGGTGGAGGACGTGGTGGTCGTGGAGGCCGTGGAGGGTTCCGCGGCGACCGCGAAGGTGGCTTCCGTGGTGACCGTGAGGGTGGCTTCAGGGGTGACCGCGAGGCTGGACGTGGCAGGGGTGAGGGACGTGGTCGTGGAGGCCGCGGCCGTGGTGAAGGTCGTGGAGACTTCCGTGGTGGCGAGGGCCGTGGCCGTGGCGGACGTGGTGGTTCGTCGCAATCTGGACCCAACGTCACCGACGAGTCCGCCTTCCCCAGCCTGGGCGCTTAAGCGTATCGAGTAAGCAGCACATTTCAACAACGAGATGGCAGAGATTGGTCATGAGAGACGGTCTGGATGAATGCTGGGTTTATCATCACAGCAAGAAATTATGCATTTTCCTGGCATAGTAGGATCTATAGCATCAATGCAAGCATTGCCCCAAAATCAGACTCTCTTTCTATCACTCTTTTCCCATCTGTAAAGGACTCCCCAGCATGCAATCTCCATATGAACCATAATGGTAGTGATGATGGTGGTCAGAAGAGCGCTCACAGCGAATCTGGTGGACCCTGTAAACGGAAAAACTCTTTACCGGGTTGTGGGTGACCGCAAATTGTGCCGTGCCCTGCTACACCGCGAGAAGGTCTTTAATTCGACTTCACTTGACTCTCACTAACCAATAGCAACATGTCGACATTCGAGCCGATCGTAGTCATTGACGGCAAAGGCCACCTCCTCGGTCGCTTGGCCAGCACCGTCGCCAAGCAGCTCCTCAATGGCCAGAAGATCGTCGTTGTGCGATGCGAGGCCATCAACATCTCTGGAGAATTCTTCCGCGCTAAGCGTACGTTATCCCGGTCAATGTCTTGAGAGGCATCATGTCAGAAAGAGGTGGAAGCAACAAGAGCGAGGACGACTTTGTGGATGGTGGATGAAAGATTGAAATTGACTATAAGGAGGAAGGCAATGGCATAATGGACAAAGAGTCTGGAGCACGAATAGATGCTGACATACCTTTCGCATACAGTCAACTACTCGGCTTTCTTGCGCAAGCAGACTCGTTTCAACGCTACACGTGGTGGTAAGCATTCCATAAATTACACTCAAGCACATGATTCCGCAAAGATATCGTTGCACGATAACACGACACCAACTTCCCCGATGTCACTCACGACCACCGAGCGACCACATACTAATCTCCCACCCTTTCCACCAGGTCCATGGCACTACCGTCAACCCTCCAAGATGTTCTGGCGCACTGTCCGTGGCATGATCCCCCACAAGACACCCCGTGGTGCCGCAGCTATGGAGCGCCTAAAGACCTTCGAGGGTATTCCCCCACCATACGACAAGAAGAAGCGCGTCGTCGTCCCTCAAGCCCTCAGAGTCCTCAGATTGAAGCCTGGCAGGAAGTACTGCACAGTCGGCAGACTGGGACACGAGTTTGGCTGGAAGTACCAGGATGTTGTTGAGAGGTATGTTTGCGTCATCGTCGAGGGTTCATTAGCTGGTCGGCATGACATGCTGACTCGTATTTGTACAGGCTTGAGGAGAGGAGAAAAGTCAAGGGTGCCGCATACTACGAGCGCAAGCGGATCGTCATCAGGAATCTCGCCAAGGCCAAGGCCGATGCTGGCTCAGATGAGACCAGGAAGCAGCTTGCCGAGTTGGGTTATTGATGTTGTGCGGGATGATTGCGACGATGGTGGAAACTACTCTCGACTGCTCTGCTGCTATCTACAGCTGCTTCGAGGAGAGATGGGAGTTGGTGCAGATGACGCTGTTCAAGCATTGACAGGAAGGAACGAGCATATGGTATACGGGCTCGATTCTACCGTCATGGGCTGTTCAAAGATATCCAAAAATGATATGAGCGTTTCATGACCATCCTAGAGTACCCTCACCTTCACTTCTGCCTGTCCAGATTGCAAACTTTGACAAGCTCGTTTAATGGCGAGCCTCGTGTGCATGTACGAGATCAGTATCCGTAGTTTATCCTACAAGTCATAGTCCCCTACGTCGCCATGTATACGGCAGCCAGGAACGGCATAAGCACGAGCGCAGTATTTTGGGTGTTTCAGACTTGCACCAAACCAAACTAGTGACTTCGTACTCGGCTAGCCACCTTCCCCACGTTCTAGCTTTCCTACCTTACCTTGTTTACACTTCATGTATCTGAGCGCAAGCTATAATGCTGATATAAAGCTACCTTTTCAGCCTCTTATCGATGCATACTGTCAAGACTCCTCCCTTCTAGAACCATATACTCATCCTCACCACATCTACAGCGACCATGGCTGCTGTCGCTGGATCACTCAGGCCAGCTCCAGGCGCATCTTATGCCGATTCTATACACGACATACATGATGGACAGTGGGAGTTCATCACGCCCTCTCCTGTCAGTTTGATTTGATTCTTTGTACTCGCAGGTCTTTGCTAAGACTGACCTCTACGTACAGATACCTCAGCAATATGACAGCCGCCAATCTTATCAGCCACATCTCCCTCAACAACAATCACCTAACGCGTATGAGCTTCCAGCAAGAACACCACCAAAGAACTTTAGCAATATCCACTCGACACCCTCAGCATTCTCGCGACATAGCCTACACGAAAACAGCATCGATACTTCCAGCTTGCCCAACGCAAACATTCCCACCAGCTCCGACATACCATTAGCACCACAACATCACTTTGAGCGTAATGACGAGGAGGAGCATACGGCCAACGAAGTAGCAGAGGAAACGCTGCCAACTCAAGACATAAGCGAGGCTGATTTCCAGGATAAGTGGATACATAGAGACAAGCTGGCTGAGATTGAAAGTAAAGAACTTGAGGAGATTGGAGCGAGGCTTGGGTACACACTTCGCACTATGTCGCCAAAGCTGTCACAAGATTATGGCGATGATACCTCTTTCGACCGCCAAGACCTCCAGTTCAATACAGATGGAAATGATGAGAACGATCTTCATGCTTCGAAAGGCGCTACTTCGCCCACCTTACCCTCCCACAAGCGCGTATTGAGCACAGCCCGAGCAGGCAAATCAAGAATACCTGTTAGCACCTCAAGCCCTCTAACACGGACGACGCCTCTCTACCCATCTTCTCCTCCAGCAGCAGATTCTCCTCTCAACAGCAACCGGAAGTCCTGGCGCGAGTCTCTCAATAGCCGGACCGGCTCACCAATGCAGCCACAAAGCGCTCTACCAGCGTCGAGAAGTCCAATACCTACTACCATGTCCAATACCCACCTACGGAATGCTTCAACCGCCACAACGTCCGCTCGCGTCCCCAGCGGCACTCGAAAAGCCTCCACACAGTCGAACACTCAGGGTCAGACCCGTGCTCGCGCCGCCTCAACTACAACAAAACGGCAATCCTGGAACCACCGCCCCAGCGTCGGCGACAGTCGCCCACACACGCCCATCAACAGACCCGAAGGCGATGCGCCCTGGCTCGCAACAATGTTCAGACCGGATCCGTTACTGCCACCGGACGAGCAGATGCTGCCCACTCATGCGAAAAGGCTGGCTATGGCAAGGGGCGAGCATGTCATGAGCAATGACGAGCTGCTCGAACGTGAAGCAGCAGAAGCCCGGCGTGCAGAGGCTGGGTGGCAGGATCCTGCCGTCATCACCAACAATCCCATCACCAATACCGACCCCACAAGCCTTGGAAAGACACAAGAGGTCGAGGAGCAGACCAAGCCTAAGATGAGCGCTCGACCCAGCATCAAGAAGCTCTTCAGCAGAAACAGCATGCAGTCCGCCAAACGACACTCAGGCATCAGCACTCCCAGGAACGAACAGAGTTTGGAATTTGAGGCTGGGCAGGAGTATGCGGGGTTGAAAGCGGGAAAGGAGCCAGAACTAGTTGGCCAGGGACAGATGGAGAGGTCAAGCAGTTATGTGAGGAGATTGCAGCAGCAGCAACAGGGACAGCAGCAACAGCAAGAAGCGATGCCACGGGGCGCGGTACGGGAGCAGATGTCGAGACAGGGAAGTGCGTATACGGGACGGAGCGAGCGGCTGAAGACCCAAGAGCTGGAGGAGTGGCCGCTGCCGAGTCCGGGGAGATCGCAGGTTCTGCTGGGACAGGCACAAGGACCCTCGGAAAGTGAGATGTTGCAACAAGAGATGTTGCAGAATGGTAATGGCAGTGGGGCCATCGGTGATGTGAGGGCCACGAGAGGGAATGGCCATGCTCAGGATGTGGGCATGCGGGAAAAGCCAAAGGTTACACGGGTGCCGGATGTGCCGTCTGCTGGTATGGGGAAAGAGGGCAAGGGGATCAATGACAGTCAGAAGAAGAAGGAGAAGAAAGAGGGCGGTTGTGGAGGGTGTTGTATCGTCATGTAAAGAGTATTTGTGTGTTGTGAAATAAGCCATAATAGGCCCTTGTAAGTCAATATCGAGTATATACATTGCTATACACATCTTCAAATCAACAACATCAGAGTGTTGAAGCTCATACTGTGCACACACCTCGATCCAATGCAACAATGGTACAATGGTGTCCAAAGCACGCTGATGTTGAGAGGCTCTGTGCACGAAAAAGCCCGTAGCTCACGTAGCGTTCCATAGCTCAACCTCAACAGTAGAATTGGGGCCTTTTGATACTTGAACGTCTCGTGCGCCCAACCTCGTTGCTCTTCTCGCGCTTCCTGCTCTCTTAGCCATTTGTACAGTGAGTCTGAATAGCCGAAGTCCCACTCCACGTACCTACACGCCGTCTTCAAGAAGGTCTGATTCGGCTTCCGCGTTCGCAATGGACGCGCGCATGAGGACATCCGCCGTCGCTGCATCGGGAGGGACACAGGCCATCGCGGTCACCAGCAGCGCTGAAACTCCCGCGCAAGATAAACTGCGGGCTGGACAGCCAGTTCGAGGTCCGTCATCCGTGTCGAAGAGGTCCGAGGCAGCGGGACCTGCTCCAGCTCAAAACCTAGCCTCACAACTGCTTCACTTGGCACTCTTGGCTCTGGCGTTCACCTTTGGCATCTTGACCCTGGCTTTTTTCTCCTTCCGCGCATTTTTGGCGAATTATGGCAGCGAGAAGCCTTCGAAGGGGGTTTGGGGGCGGGTTGAGAGGAGGAGGGCGGAGTTGTGGGCTTTGAGTCAGGGGAATGGAAGAGGTATGTACTGCAATAGTCTAGCGCGGGTTTTTGTACTGCATGCGAGGGTGTGATCGTGTACTGACGCAGATCGTGAAGGCAAAGGCGAGCAACAGGGTGAAAAGGACAGCTTCACGCACGGCTTTGCAGACGTAGCTGTTGATCTGCCCACATCCAATGACGGCAGCAGCAGCATACGCATGCACTATCTCATCAATCGCACCAGCACCAGCGCAAGCATCAGTGCAGCCTCCACAGCTGCCCCCAACGACCTCCTCATCTTCATCCACGGCTGGCCAGACTCCTGCCAAGAGTGGCGACCAGTGATGCAGGCACTTCTCACTAATCACATCCCCTCCTCCACACGGGCGCCACCCACGCTCGTAGCGCTGGATTTGCCCGGTCACGGCGGCAGTCAGGGGTTGCCAGGGTATAGCCCGGATGAAGTCCTCGAGTGTGTGTTTAGGTTTGTGTGTTTGATGAGGAACAAGTATTTGAGAGAAGCTGGAGGGCGGAAAGGGAGGGTCGTGCTTGTGGGTCATGACTGGTACGTTGTTGGAAGGCGAGTGGGGGGGAGAGAGGGGTGAGCGCCAGTTGGAAATGCCTAGCTGGATTCTGGTAAAGTTGTAGATGAACTTAAAGTGAAGAGAGCGCATCAGTCAGCAAGCTAATCAAAACAAATGTAGGGGCGCAGCTATATGCGCGAGACTGGCGGCAGAAGCGCCAGAGTGCATGGATGAGGCTGTGATGACGAATGGGCCAATTGTAAGTCTTGCATCTCCCTCTCTTCCTTCACTATCCTCCATTCCATTCACAATTTCCCCTCACAGTCCAGCATCCCGTCCACATGGCACCCTACTAATTCACCTCCCCGATCAGTCCGCCCACGCCCTCGCAACAGCCTCCCACCACCTCACACTGACCCGTACCCACCTCCTCACACTCTCCCCCCTCTCCGCCCTCTCCTCGTTCCTCCCCGTCCTCCGCCAAATCCTCGCCTCCTCCTACGCCTTCGTCTACAATCTCCCCATTCCCATCCTCGCGCCCCTCGCCACTCTCGGCGACGCCTGGTGGCTCCGTCTCGTTGCCTCGATCGCTACGGGGAGTGCTGAATGGGGTGCAGGTGGAGCTATTGTCAGAGCGGAGGGTGAGGAGACGCTGGGGTATGTGGCGGGGTTGTTGGGGCCGGGTGTTGCTGGTGCTGGACAAGGGGTGAGTGGGAGTAACAGCGGAGGGTATCATGCGAGTGTGCTGCGGCGTGCGCAAGATCCTCAGCATCGCTTCATTGAAAGTATACGGCTCTATCGCGAAGGTCTGGCCTCTGCACCCTGGACGCAGTCCAATGCTACGCTTTCACTTCGAGCCTCACTACGCTCCTATAATGCCCCGCGTATACAAATCTCCCACCAATCCTCCACTCCACCGCCAGGCGCTCTTCAGCGCCCCATGACGATGTTCTGGTCCCTCAACGACCCGGCACTCACGGCTAGGATGTGCGTGGACGGAATCCAGGAATATGTATGCAAGGGAAGTTTGGTGATCAGGGCGAGGATGAAGGACGTCGGGCATTGGACGCCGGTGCAGGCGGTCGGAGTGGTGGCGGGGGTTGTGGCGTTGGTACTGGAGAAGGAGGGGAAGGATCGTGTGGAAGGGGCGAGGGACTTGGTGGATGCGATTAGTGTGAAGGAAGAGGAGACGGGGACGGTGATGGCTTGGTAGGGAGGGCCGTGTGCAAAAGATGAAGAGCAGGAGGTTGAGCTTCCTGTGTGAGGCCAGGCGATGGGGTGGAATTGGGCGGGCTATTTTTTGGATAAACAATGCATTGTAGATACAACATAGACATGCTCTTCTCTTGGCATTGTCCAGTTTACAATGCTTAGGGCTTAGGACCGAGCTTAAAGAGTCAAAGATGTGGTACAGCAACCTGACTACACAGTATCTTTCGTGAGTATCTGATCTGAGTGAAGTACGAAGTGGAAAGAGAAAAGTCAAGATTGGCAGAACAAGGACATCAAAGTGGAAAGCTGAACTGTCTTGAGTAGTATTCTCAATGCCTGACACCTTAATCAAACATTGTGTTGTGTACAACAGACTATTCTCAATGACTGACATCTTCGTCACTTTGTGCTGTATTGTGTCTTCTTCGCCGGAAGCCAGGATCCGTGCCGAGACTCTCGAATTTCAGTGTCGTTTCGCGCACTTGAGCATGTAATCGAGAGCATACTCTGGCACGCATTCCAGAAGATCAGTCCAGGCTTCCCAGGATCTGCTCAACTCGTGCGGCTTCCACTCGATTTTGCATATCGTGGCTCCAAGCGCGTCATTCCTGTCATGAGTGTTCTCGTAGATAAAGCGGATGCAGGGCATGAGGATCTGCTCAACGTATTGAGTTTGCGCTGGGTAGTGTGGACATCTGAACTTGTATTCTTGTTGCCAAACGTCCCCCTCCAAAAGCTCGTCCTCCCAGAGGTCTTCCTCTTTCACTTCATTGCACTCGTCAATGTGAAGGAACTCGTCGACGATAACTGCAAGTATTGTCTTGAGTTGTGAATTGGCCTCCAGCTTCAACAGATCGATGGAGTACTTGTCTGCCAGCACGTAGACTTTGACAACGAAGAGCAGAACCGGAAGCCAGCTTGTTCTCCACTTGGCAAGTGGTATTTCGAAGCGACCAGTGTACACAAATTCCAGCAAAACTGTCACCTCTGCCAGATCCTCGTGGAGAGTAATGACGCCTGAAGACTGTTCCTGCATTCCGACCGTGCAGGCCCCACGAAAGAAGCTCGACGAAGAGCAGAGGATGGCCTTGTGGACCGGGATATCGTGACCTTGACAGATGATTTTGAGGTCGGAGAACTCGCCACTCGTGTAGAGGCTGAATGTGGTCAGCTAGAGTGATGAGTGCCATGACTTTATGGATTTGTGTACTCGGTGAAGTTGCCAGCATAATGGAAACCTGCCATGTTTGCTTGAAGGGCGGCTATAGTGATTTTCTCAATGTGTAGTATATATATGATAAGTACTTTGAGCCGTTGTGCCAGCTGAGGTGAAGGTCGATGTGAGAGCTGGCGGGGTGTTGTTGAAAAGCAAAGGTCGCGGTGAGATGTTGTCAGAGTAGTCAGAGCTGTTTGTTTCAAGACGATCTGAAACAAACAATATGACGTCTCAGCCCTACCCACAATCATGCGAGTACTTCATACTGTCGTCACCTTCTCCCTCCTAGATAAGCCTCAGGCTATATTCCCACGGTACTCTTCAAGCATCAATCATCCTCGTCCTCAACATTGGCTTTCTCTTGCTCCAGAACTGATTCTCTCCGGTTGAAAGGATCCTACTATCATCGATGGACAATGGCTTCTACAAGACGTATATATCAGCGCTGCCTGCAAAGCAGTCGCTGACAAGTCCAGGTGCTACGAGCAAGGGCTTTTCACGGATCTGCTGCTCGTTTGCGAAGGCAGAGATTTTCGAGTGCACAAGACCATTCTTGCTTGCGACTCGTGAAAAAGAGATGGCTCGACAAATATATCGAACTCCTGGCTGAACGATCAAGATATAGCCTTCCTATCATGCAGACGCAACCTCCTTGTCGTAGATATGACCCTCAAGTCCCAGCGTAATTCGCAGCTCGGCTTCAAGTGATAGCAATATAAATGACTGTCAAGATAACCCACTTGATTGACACATGTGCTTGGAGCTTGTTTTAAGATGTTCTGAAACAGGATCGCGACTCAGCCTCACCCACAATCATGCGACTCAATAGATCTTCACTTTGACTTGCTCTCTTGCCCTCATCGATTCTGCATCATCCAATCCTTGTGATTCACGCCATCAACACTGTACATTTGCTGTCTGTAGCAAAGCAACGCTCCATCTCATCATGGCCGATGACTTCTACAAACAGTACGTGACCATGACCAGTTCTTTCGGTCGGCGCTGAAATCGTCCAGATGTTACAAAGACGGCCTGTTCTCAGATCTTCTGCTTGTTTGCCAGGGCAAAGAGTATCAAGTACACAAGATTCAACTCGGAAAATGCTCGAGCTTCTTTGCAAAGGCTTTGACTGTATCGATGAAGGTATGCCATATCAAGAGGATACGGTAACCCCCGTTATACGTTCAAAGGATGCTGAGCAACCATAGGAGCAAGCAGAGAGTCGCATTGAGCTACACGAAGACTGCGCGCAGGTGGAAAGAATGCTTGACTTTTGCTACACCGAAGAATACGTTGTCCTGTCCAAGAATAGCAAGCACTTTCTGGTCCATGCGCAGATGTACACCATGGGCGACAAGTACGGCATTGAGCGCCTCAGAAGTCACGCCGCATACAACCTAGGCAGGAGATCAAACTCGATCTGCGACTTAGCATCGGAAGCATCAACGTCCGTGGCAGATCTGAACGATATGCTTGCCGCTATAAGCCACATCTACCAAAACACTCAAGAGGAAGATGCTCTTCGGATCGCACTGGTGAGATGTCCCTGGGACAGCGATTTGCTGCAAGAGCATACAGGGGAATGGACATCGTTCCTCGCTGAAAATCCCGACTATGCTTGCGACATGACGCTATACTGTAGCGAGAAAATTGCCAAGTTTGAAGAGTTCACCGAGACAATGACAAAGTTCGTCTGTCCGAAGTGCAACAAAGAATGCATCATGAACGCTCGGGATCAGGAGGATAGATCTTATATCTGCGCTGTGTGTTTGGCGACATATGATTGGACATCAGGACAAGCTGACGTGCCTAGTGAGCAACTGACATCACGCAGCGAAGACTGGGAGAACACGCTGAGTCGATGGTCGTGATGGCCTTCCGCAATCGGCCTACGCAGTCATTTGGGCTGTTATTGGTCAGATGAGAGGTAGAGGGATGACACAGCGATTAATGCTGCTTTGACTTACATCTGGAAGTACTGTACTAGGACACAAGTCTGAGCAGAATTCCCACGGCACTCTCCGGCGAGATTTTCAGACTTTTGTCCTATGATAATACATGCATTCATCCTCAAGCAAGACCATCATCGAAGGGGTCCGTTCCAAGCTCTACTTCAAGCACCAAGCAAGTTGCACATACGCAGTAGATATTCCGACATCGCTTTCACTCATGCCTCATCATCAGAGATCTCTTGAAACTGTCTTATTTCCGACTCTTCCTCTGCATTGACCAGTTCTCCCACTTCCCAGCTCTCCACCAGTATCTGTTTCGCTCGTTCTTCTCCTTCTTCTGGTTCATGATCACCTCCACTTGCACCTTTCCGACTTCTGCCCCTACGGCCAGCACTTCCAAGGTTGAGGTCATCTCGCACGAGCCTCCAGGCAATCTCGGGTATAATAACTGCTTGCACAAAACCTGACACGCCAACTGACTTGAACACTCTCTCATTCGCGCTGACTTCGCGCAGCTTTTGTGATAGATGGGTGGAGGATATGACGTGGTCCATGATCATTTGAGCTCCTCGTGATCCATAGTATCCAGCAATACCAAATCTCAAGCCCGTGCTGTTGATCTTCCCACGGTCGAGGCCGACGATGTCATTTTCCGTGAGCGCCGCAAGCTCATCAAGATCAGCAGTAGCAGCCAATTCCTCCGCGGTCTTCTCCACACCTCCTGCAGGATTTGCGTCTGGATTTCGAAGAACGTGCCTGAAATTTGTCACTTCATCACCTATAGCCTCCTGCAGTCTAGCTCGGTACGTTGAGTATGTGCGCTGGAATAGTATATCTTCGATAATGCTGTCCATCTTGTCCAGCCGCCGGGGTAGTTTATTCCAATTGATAGCCGGGTAATCTGCACTTTTGAATCTTTCTTGCGCCTTGGCAGCTTTGTGGCTTTCGCAGAAGCGCAATTTAGACTTTGTATTGAGTTTGTCTTGGCCAGTTTTGGCCAAGAAATCATTATATAATGTTCGTTCCACGAGCATCTCGCATATCGGACAAGGAATATGCGTCAAGTTTGCGGAGCAGATTGGTGAAGAAGTCGTAGAGAGAGAAGAGGCAAGCTCGTCATCATCATGATGTCGACCAAAACGTGGCGGCGTACTAAGGGGAGAAGATAATGAAGGTAACGGTGAGGATGACACGATGTCGTGATAGTTAGGAAGTGACGGAGCTGCTGGCGGGCGTCGAAACTTAGCACTCGGCAATGTGTCTTTCGGAGGAGTGACGCCACGACTTTGTGGTAGTATAAATGCTGCTGTTGGTTGTGTTTCTGATGGAGTACTTAGCATGAGTCCATGGTAGCGAAAGATAGCGGCTATACCGTCTGCAGGCAAGCTGTATGCTCCAGGGTTCTTGAAAGCTGCCAGGAGTCAATTCTTGCTCTTATGTCATTGACCAAGCCAGACCGACCAATTTTGTAATCCTTGCTCTTCTTTTCCCTAGACTTCTTACTGACTGTCTTCGTATGTATATTCGACATATTCTGAGAGGAAGACTGTGAGGAACGTCCATATGTAGTCCGTTGTGATCCGAGAAGATTAGAATCAAAGTCAATGGAGTCGAGCTGATCAGGGGAGTTCGCTGCGCCTTTCGCAATTGGTGCCGATGCTTCACGGATCGTGGTGAACTCGTCGTCCAGGAGTTCGTCTGCAGTATCCCAGTTTTTTGGCGCCGGCGCAGCGGCTCTCTTCCTTTTATTGCCAGCGCTAGACCTCGGCGCATTTGGTTGCCTGAAAGGTATTGACTTGGAGGCTGGTGGCATGAGAGGATTCGACGATCGTGTCATAGCATTGCGCCTGTTGTCAGACTGGCCCGATAGCACGGGCTTCCGGCGGTCTACAGCCACTTGCGCCTTCTGCTTCGAGGCATTCGTTGGGGTATCTCCAAGCAGGCTTTCTGGCTCGGACTCGGGATCGCGCTCGAAATCGTCCTCGATATCGGATACTGGTTCAGCTCTGTGCACTGCTGCCGCTTGTGAGGTATGCGGACCGACTTTGAGCAGTGAGGATTTGACTCTTCTTTGCAATTGTACCATGATGCTGGATTTGACAGCTGCGCATTGGAAATTGAGTAAGGTCCGAGGTGGTTCGACGCGAGCGAGTCGCGCGTTAAGTGGTTTGCGCACGTGACCACGGACGTCTTCCGGGCTGACTGCTAAACATTGCTTGCCAACAGCGAGTGTATTTCAGCATCAGTCACTGCACGACATCGCATTGATCTTGGCCTTTAACAACTCACGGACCCTGAAGTTTCTCAAGTGTGAAGTCGTGCTCAGCAACTCCGCCTAGCACACCACTCCAAGCGCATTCACACAACGATGGGACGACCATGCAGTGGAGCAGACTGCTCGAACGAAGCAGGAACTCTTCAATGTCCAACCTGCCAGAAGATGGAGAAGGAGTCATTCTTTTGCTCGCAGGATTGCTTTAAGCGGAATTGGGTAGATCTCAGTTTGTGGTACAGCCGGCTGTCCGAAGACTGACTAATCGTGCTACAGAGTAGTCACAAGACAATACACAAAGCGCAGGGTAATTTCCTTCATAACTTTCTGCCTCCTAGCGCAGTGTCTAAACCTGATACAGCTACTGGCGAATACGATCCCTATCCGAAGTTCAGTTACACCGGCACACTAAGACCAGTCTACCCATTATCAGAAACGCGGAAAGTCCCAGACAAGATCAAGAAGCCGGATTATGCTAGAGATGGCATCCCACGATCAGAACAGACATTCACTGGGAGGAGAGTGAAGATCCTTGATCAGAAAGAGCAGGATGGCATGCGCAAAGTCTGTCGGCTTGCTCGTGAAGTCCTCGACATTGCAGCTGCAGCTCTGAAGCCTGGCGTGACGACAGACTACATCGATGAGGTCGTTCACAACGCATGTCTGGAGCGTGATGTAAGCGTCTATCTTGCGAATCAAGCTGCACTACTGACTTGTGGCAGTCATATCCTTCACCACTAAATTACTGCAACTTTCCAAAATCAGTATGCACTTCTGTCAACGAGGTCATCTGCCACGGCATTCCCGACAAGCGTCTTCTCCAGGACGGTGATATTGTGAATGTGGACGTAACATTGTTCCATGGTGGCTTCCATGGTGACCTGAACGAAACGTACTATATTGGTGACAAGGCACTGGCAGATCCAGACACTGTGCGAGTTGTGGAAGCTTCGAGAGACTGCCTAGATGCAGCGATCGCGATGGTCAAGCCAGGAACGTTAATCCGCGACTTTGGCAATACCATCGAAGCGGTTGCAAAAGAGCGGAAGTGTGGCGTTGTGAAGTCATATGTCGGCCATGGTGTGAACCAGCTGTTCCACACTGCTCCGAACATTCCTCACTACGCGAAGAACAAGGCTGTTGGTGAATGCAAGCCAGGGATGTGCTTTACGATTGAACCCATGATCAACCTGGGCACGCACAAGGGGATAACATGGCCGGACGACTGGACTAGCGCAACGGTAGATGGAAAGAAGTCGGCGCAATTTGGTACGGCTTTCAACTTCTTTATGTCGAGTCTTGACTGATTTCCCTCCAGAACATACAATGCTGGTCACGAAGGATGGTGTGGAAGTCTTGACAGCGCGATTGCCAGATTCGCCTGGAGGCAAAGTGCCAATGCCGGGGACAGATGCGGTGGCGACACCAGCGGAAGCCACGAATGGCCATTGATTGCATAGATAGCACCAAAATAGTCAGACGAGGAAACGAAATGAGATGAGATGATGTCCTGTTCATGCTTCCACTTGATGTCTATTGGACCCTTACTACTTGATTATTAATCGCATCCAGCTTTCCATTCTGACTGCGAACAACCTTGAACCACGCGACAGCTTGTTCAGACGAGAAGCTTTATCTTTCTTGCTTTGTTCTGGAATCGCGAACTCAACCGGCACTTGTTGAGCAATAAGTTGCCACCTGAACACCATCATCGTACCTCACACGCGCAACATTTCATTACCAGAACAAGAAATTACCCGCGGGCAGCAACATAAGCAACGATGACGGGAGAAGCATGGCTCTTCCTTCTGGCGGTATTGCTCAATGCCGTCAACCTTTTCCTCCAGGTCTTCTTCACCATCATGTACAGCGATTTAGAAGTGTACGGCCTTGCCCTCCCTACTATTCCTTCCATCGCACATACCGGATCCACGACCGTCTGAACATTGCTCCGAGCAATATCACTCGTTCTTTCTGTCACCACGTCGAAACTGAAGCTAATTCAATCATCCTGCAGTGATTACATCAACCCCATCGATCTCTGCAACCGCCTCAACACATACATCATCCCCGAAGCTGCCGTCCAAGCGATTCTGACTTTCTTATTCCTCGTCAATGGATACTGGATCGCATTGATCCTGAACCTGCCGCTAACAGCCTGGAACGGTTTCAAGTGAGCAATACAGTCTCGCGTAGTCGAAGACGTGCTAAAGCCAGGACAGGATATACCAGAACACGCATCTGCTCGACGCGACCGAGATTTTCAGGAAGTTGAACGTGCACAAGAAGGTAGGGGGTTATCACTGAATTACGAGAGGTATGACAGGAAGACTAATGGACGCGTCACAGGAATCATTCATCAAGCTTGGTTTCCACCTTGTGTTATTCTTCTTCTACTTGTACAGGTATGTCTAGAGATCCGGGCACTAGTGGATGTAAGACAACATACTGACTGGCCACAGCATGATTGTCGCCCTCATCAACGAGGATTAGAATGACTACCACAGCTAGAGAGACAAGAGCGCAGCACCCACTATGACGTCGCAGGTCGCGCGACACCCGGATACCTTCCCACGAAGGAACACACAAGCGAATGGACGATGCTGACGACGCGCAGTGGGTAGATGGACACGCGGGGAATAGACGATAAGAAGTGAAGACCAAGGGGACCTGGTCAGGGCGTCATTGGAAGGACACTTATGCTTGATACGCGTGTCGAGGGATCATGATGTACAGAAGGCTAGATATACCCTTGATGCAACAACGAAACTAAGTTCGAGTCCAAGTGCTATCTGACACACCTGAAACAACCAACTTGCTGCCCCACTTCCCCGCAAGATTCTACAATTCCAAATCCACCTCTTCAAACTTATAAACTTCTTGTATTACACCTTCACCAGTCACTCACAGCTCGAGACCAAGACCATGTCTCTAGTCCGCCGCGATGACCTCCTCCCTCCCGCTATCATTGACTCATCCTCCGACAAAAAGCCAAATCGTGTTCCAACAGGTGTAGCTTCAGAAGTCATCATTAGCGAACACTCCTTCCGCAACGGTCACCGCGCATTCCAACAACAGCACCTCCTCTCCTCAGAGCCACCTGCGAAGAAGCGAAAACGTGAAGACCGCGGCGACGCCTCTGTTGTCTATGGCGCTAGCGCCTACAAAGGTCCTTGGGCTCGCTATGAAGAACACCGTCCTGATGTCAGTGGCTCTGAAGAGTCCGGTAGTGATGTTGAGGTTGAATATGAAGAGGATGAATTAGAAGCCCAGCCGGCGGCGCCCACCTCCAAAGCCGGCACGAATTACGGCGAGACCTCTGACGAGAAGGAAACGAGCGAATTTCATGGCTCAGAGGAGCATGACTACCAAGGTCGGACATACATGCACGTTCCTCAAGATCTGGATATTGACCTCCGGCGGCCACTTCCCTACGAGGAGCGCAAGAACTATGTACCCAAGAAACTCGTGCACACATGGAAGTCTCACACGAAACCAATCACTGCAACGCGCTTCTTCCCTGATAGTGGTCATCTGTTACTGAGCGCGAGTGCAGATACGAAGATCAAGATCTGGGACGTCTATCACTCTCGCGAACTCCTCCGCACATATTCTGGCCACTCCAAAGCTGTCACTGATATTGACTTTGTGCCTGATGGTCGCACATTCCTATCAGGCAGCTATGATCGCAGCATGAAGCAGTGGGATACCGAGACTGGGCACTGTGTGGCGCGATTTAGCACAGGCGCGACACCGCATTGTCTGCGGTGGAACCCGAGCATGCCGCATGAGTTCTTGGCTGGTATGAGCGATAAGAAGATTGTGCAGTTTGATACCAGGGCGGACGGGAAAAAGCCAGTACAGGAGTATGATCATCATTTGGGGCCAGTGAATACGATCACGTTTTGTGATGAGGACAGGAGGTTCATCACGACGTCGGATGATAAGTCGCTGAGGGCATGGGGTGAGTGGATGGTGGTGGTGAAAAATTTGGGCGAATCGTTGCTGACCTTTGTGCAGAATACTCGATACCAGTACCAATTAAGTTCATTGCTGAGCCGTACATGTTCTCAATGGTACGCTCAGCGCCACATCCGAGCGGAAAGTACGTCGCATTTCAGAGCGCGGACAACCAGATCGTCGTCTACTCGTGCGACAGCAAGTTCCGGCAGAACCGCAAAGTAAGTTTTCAACGCCTTTATCCAGCTCTCCATCCAATTCTCGATTCTAACAACCCAATAGAAATCCTTCCGTGGGCACAATACATCTGGCTACGCCATTGACGTGGCAATCTCACCTGACGGCAGCATGATCGCGTCAGGCGACAGTGCGGGCTTTGTCTGCTTCTGGGATTGGAAGACGTGCAAGATGTATCACAAGATCCAGACGGGCGATGGAGCAGCGACGACGATTGCGTGGCATCCGAGGGAGTCGAGTCGGGTGGTTACGGGCAGCTTGGATGGGAATATGAAGTATTGGGATTAGATTTGTTGATGGGTACATTTCTATCGAACGCATGCCAGCGATTGAGTCTCTGGGAGAGCTGAGATATTCTTGCAATGCGGACTCTTTCGGTTCTGCGAGACATACTCTCCACGACCGTCCTCATTCCGAGCTTCTTGTCTTTGCATCGTTTGTTTTGACCATCACCCATCGCCAACAGCCAGACTGGAATCGCTTGTCGAAGTGACATACGGTACTCCCGTGCATAGTGGCGTCATTACGAGCTTCTTTGTCAGTTTGGACTGAAGTTCAGCTCTGCGCACTGCCGCGTAATGAGGATTGTTTCGGAACATCATAAGATCTGCAGCATACTCAGCGTGCTCTTCGACGAAATTCAACCACGGAGCGCGATATCTGCCGATTGGCATGACCCCCGAGAAGTCGATATCAAGCAAAGCCAATCTGATCTCATCATCCTCGAAAGTGTTTTCAAGGAGAGTTTGCACTGCTATTAGCAAGGCTTGGAAGCTGTTCACGTTCTTGTCTAACTCTTGTCTCGTGATAGCGGCTGGCGAGTCTCCGGCTTGTTTGAGCCTATAAACCTTTATAGAGGTGTTGAATGCGGTTTGGCACTTGCCGAATTTCTCTTCAAGCCGGGTTCGCGCGATAGTGCACAAGGGCGCAATGTTGTACTTCAGAGCCATGGTGTACAGCTCCGCATGGTGCAGTGTATCTTCTCCGTACGAGCCGAGTCGAGGATGGTCGTAATCTCCGGAGTATAAGAATGTGAGCATGGATCTGACCACATCTGACTTCTCCGGCAACGTAATGAGATTTTCGGCACTCTCCTGGACTCAATCAGCTTCTGTGTCGCTGAGACTATGCGAGCCATATCATCCTCGGTCTTGCGTGAAGGGTGCCGTATGTTTCGGAGCGCAAGAGCACTGACCTTCATTTGACAGTACAGGCTCGGTAGAAGAAGCTTGATTGTGCACACACCACAACCTTGTGTACATCGAACTTGTCGCCGTCGGAAGAGACGATCTTGAGGTCTGCAAACTCGGCGACATCGAAGGAGCTACGCTCGTGTTAGCTCTTGACGCAGAGGATGATCACATGAGTGCGACAAACCACTTGAGATTCGGCATCTTGATCTTGAGCTTGTCAATCACGAGTGGTAGTGCGAAAAGCTCTCTGAATGTGAGGATAATATGGGTGAGCGAAATGATGAGTACAATGGAGAATGAGACGACGTGCAGCGTGATAACTAAAAGAAGAAACACGGTTACTGATTCATTCTTACGACTGTCGATCATGAGGTTGACATATGATGCGGCGCGCAGAGGTCGGCCGAGATGACAGTGGAATGAAAGAGTCAAACCAAGGGGAGAAGGAAGATGACCGGACTTGATCAAAGATGACGTGAAAAATCATGTGAACCGCGGGCGAGAGTCCTTTCCGACTCGTGTGAAACACGACTAGATGTTTCAGATCGACTTGTGCACTTTCTACGGGGCAGGGAAACTGGAATGTTGAAACTGGATTTGCAGACAAATAGCTCATGACAAAATCTATTCGCGACTTCATGCCACTATCTTCCACTTGGAGTGGCCGAAATGTACTGCCTATGTGCTCCAATAGTCGCAAGGGCATGCTGAATATTTGCAGTGTCGGATGGCCTTACTGATATCATTGCCCTTGCTCGATCGCTGATCCGTGAAGGATTCGAGGAGGCATCAGCACTCAAAACGTTCAGTGCTGCCTCGTATGCAGGACATGGTTTATGGGGTTCCTAATTCATCCTGGCCGTCGTCGCGTCAAGCTGTCGCTTGTGTTTAGCTACCAAAGCATCCGATGCGGTCTTCTGGTTGGAGATTTCTGATTTGTGCGTGGCCTCTCGTGCAGACATATCTCGCCTGTGTCGAGCTGTCAGCATATCCACGTCGCCCACAAGTTTCGTTTCTCGATTGCCCTGAGCTTCCAGTAAATCTGCAGCGTATTTGGGGTGTTTGCCAAGCAATTCTAGCCAAGGGGCACGATAGACGCCAGTAGGTTTGAATCGAGACCAGTTCAAGAGAATGAGTGGCCTTATAACATCGTCGTCAGGAGTCGCTTCGAGTATGACTGAGATGGCGACGAGCAGATCTTCGAAGCTTTCGTCTGAGATCTGGTCAGTTTGGTCCTTTGGAACTTGGTTTGACTGCGTTGTGCTAGGGGTCAAGCCGTTTTTGGCACACTTTCAGTTCCTGTTGTAGGCGTTGACTTGCTTCTGCTATCAGTTTGTCGATCTGGTACTTCTTGGCTGCAACATACACTTCGGCATGGTGTAATGCTTTGCAGCCTTCCGACTCGTCCTTGTCTAGCTCCTCTTATTCTCCGGAGTAGTAGAAGCGCAGCAAAGTCCTGATAGCATCAGATGATTCTGACAGCGTGATAAGGTTTTCGTTCTTCTCCTATACTGTAACTAGCGCTGTTGAATTCAAGCCTCATGGTCATGAATGTTGTGAGGTCGCTCAAATCGTGTGTAGCTGCGTAAACTAGCCTCATCTCGGCTGTGCACGCCAAGTCGAAGAAGCTTGACTGGGAGCATACTACGACCTTGTGTACATTGAACTCAACGCCATTTCAAGTCTGTGAACTTGCCGTTTTCGAACGACCTAGATAACGATCAGTTATTGCTCAAAAGTTACGAGAGTAGCACTTACTGCCTTAGATCTGGCATCTTGAAAGTGCACGTCCAGGTCCGGAGAGAATGTGTCTGATGTCGATGTGAGTCGAGAGTCAAAACAAATTAAGTGTCGTAAGGCACGCGTGCGAGCAAGCGTAAGATGAGGATCAAGAAGCGCAATAGCAGAGAAGGTAAAAGAAGAGTGTTCAAATATTCGAATAGGACGCGGTTAGAGAGAGATAGGACGCAAAAAGAAATGCCAAAAAATGACTGCGTGGCGGGAGAACTGCAATTGAATGCAGGCATGGATCAGTCTACAAGGTAGAGAGATAGCCCGATGCGGGGGTCGAACCTGGTGATCATGTTAATTGCTGACTTCCAAAGGTTTTGTTGATCCTTTTTTACCCGCAGCCTTGAGATTAAGAGTCTCACGCTCTACCGATTGAGCTAACCAGGCGATTTATGTTAACCAATTTTTGTTTGTATCTATAACAACTCTTACAGAAGCGTAGAGATACTTTGGGTTTTACCACGCTGTGCCGACGCCCCACATAATCTTCTCTTAATTCGGACCTCAAACAAAACTCAAATCTTTCACTTTCCTTCGATCTTACTGTAATAAGATCGTGATGTTGTGTCAATCTCCCTGCGAAACGACGAGACGCCCTGCCGCGTTTGCTTTCGTAGGCTAACCACGTGTTCGCTACTCTGCCTGTTTGTGACTCCTTGCTGAAATGTTGATATCGGCTAGCTTATATTTGAGGTTTACATCTCAAGGCTGTGGGTAAGAGAGAACCCAAAGAAAACCTGTTAGATTCAGTAATTAACATCCTCATCAAGTTCGACCGACGCATCTGAATGCAGTCACTTCGTGAAGCGTTGGCTTCAGACACTATACCAGAATGATTCTGAGCCATCCGCGGTAGCTCTCTGTGCTTGTGCTATCCTACTAGAAGCCACGGGCACGTTTATACAGCGCGAGACATTCATCACGGAGAATGCCGACGTGATTCTTGGCTCTCAACGCAAAGACGCAGTGCGCAAGAAGCTGCGGCCTGTCTTACTAAAACACATAACATCACAGAGATAACCTTTTGTAAGTCACCTCATTCTCCTCTCACCACTCTCACCACCTCGGCCACTTTAGCAGCCTCTTCTCCAAGCATGACAACAAGCCTTACCCACAAACACACATGATGAGCTCCTCAAACCTACACAATCTTTAGGAAGAGCCGTAAAAGGCATGGCCTTGCACCTCACCTCCTTCCCAGATCAACAGCACCCGACATCGTCAAATGTCACTGGATTTGGGAAGAGGGAGCATGGGGGCGAGGTCGTCGGTGCTTATAACTTGGTTTTCTGACGTGTTTGTGGGTTGTGGCTATTAGCCTTTGTGGTCGGGGAGGCAGAGGGAGGCGACTTGAGCTGGCGAAAGGGTTTTCACGATTGAGATGAGCTTTGCTGACAACCGTGGCCTAGGTGATATTTCATGATTTGAAGCGTGACACGACTGCATAGTGATGCTGGTGAGACAAATAGCATGATCCTGAGATCATGTAGTGACGAAGCGGACTATCGATTATACTAGATGTCTTCGACTACATTTTGAATAACATTCTAATACAATCGTCGCACCTCTCCAATCATGCTTGCCACTCCTTCCTCTATGCCACACCGCAATCGGCACAACCGACACATCCCCCCTCCCCCGTTGTTCCCTCCTCACACACCACCTCACAACTTCGAACCCCTCTTCTTTCTCTCCTCCGCACTCATCGCCCCTCTATCCTCCTCCGTCGGCTCACTCTTCGCCCCCTCCGCCTTCAAACTGACCGGATCTCCCAACATACTCTTATTACTCTCTTGATAACTCTCCGCCAATGTCTTCCTCCCTTCGCGCTTCCCTCCCTTCCCTCCTGCCTCTCCTGCCGGTGGCTTCCCCTCTTCATTCGCGCCCTCCCTCCCCGCCTCCTCAATCTTATCCCAGCCAACATTGCCATTCCCACTCCCACTCTTAGCCTTGTCATTATCGATGGCACCTCCATTGCCAGACTCAGATGGTGAGGTGCCGCCTGTCTTCCGCTCCGGCACCACACCCTTAGCGCCTCGATCTTCTTCCGTGGGATGTGAATCTGCTGTTTCGGCTTTCATGGAGACGGGATCGCCGAGCTGGGAGGCGTTGCCGCTGTTTAGTTTGTCCTGGGCAATTTCTTTAAAGGTTTTACCAGAGGAGGAGTTGGAGCCGGAAGAGTCGGACATGGTGGATGATGTAGAAGGAGAGAGCAAGTTACTGGCGACGCAGGGATGGGAGGACAAAGATGAGACTGGCAGTGGGATGCTGTTCGTGGTTGGGCAGTGTGGACGCGTAGACGTGGGGTGGTGGAGGACTTTGGCGTCAAACTTCTTATAATGATCGAGGAAGAGATACTAGTGGAGGGAGTTGAGAGGACGTGACGAGTTCTGTGAGGTAGGCGAGAAAAGGGTGTTAATGCGAGATCAATGAGCAGGTATGACGAGATAGGTAGGAAAGTGCGGGGGAAGATGCCTCGGCTGCTTGAGCTGAATCGCTGCTCTCTGATCTTCAGCTCGTCCTGCAGACTTAAGCAAGAAGACGAGGCTGTCAACTCTGAATGTCAACGAGCTATGGAATTGCGATATGCAAAGTGAAGTGTGCTTGTGGTATCTATTACTAATGTACAAAACCATCTAGCGGGTATGATTTTGTCCTGGCTTGCCTCGAATCATGGAGGGGACCGTATGCCTGTTTTGCGCCGTCCATGCGGCTTCCATGCTCATTCTATACTCCTTGATGCGAACAGTATCCCGAGGTCGATTCGACGACGTACGGTCTGGAAGTGCTTTGTTAACTCCTCTACCCGTGCATCACGAAGCCTTTCTCTCTTCCGCTGTCTCCGTCCCCTTCATCTCCTTCACCGGCACCTCGGTCATCTCCCCCTCCGCCTTCGGCTCCTTTTCGTCTCTCCAACTCTCTTCTTCATCCGCAGGATCATGCAATTCCGGCTTGGGTTCCTCCTTTACAGGTCTCGATGGCGCATCGCCACCACTAATCTGCCATTCCATAAGCTTGCTGAAAGCGCCTTGGCGGTTTGCTGACAGCGCGGCATAGCTCCCAACCTCTGCGACACGACCATCGGAGCCGATGCAGATGATGAGGTCGGAGCGCTTAATTGTGCTGAGGCGATGCGCAATAGAGATTGTGGTGTTGTTGCCGCGGAGGAGCGTGCTTAGGGCTTCATTGACGAGGGTTTCGGATTCAGCGTCCTGATGGGGATGGTTAGTACGTGAAGACACTTCGGTATTGTCAAAACTCACCAAAGCACTAGTAGCTTCATCCAGGATGAGGATATCAGGATCCTTGAGAAGAGCCCGAGCAATGGCAATACGTTGCTTCTGCCCACCAGATAGCTGAGTACCTCGAGGACCAACCGGAGTGTCAAGCCCCTCAGGAAAGTCACCGATGAAGTTACAGTTCGCACGCTTAGCCGCATGCAAAATGGCCGAGCGACTAGCGTTAGGCCGACCATAACATATATTCTCTGCAATGCTGCCTGAGAAGAGTACAGGCTCCTGCCCAACATAGCCGATTCTGCGACGAAGTTGTTTGACATTCATTGTGGTGATATCTTTGCCATTGATTGTGATACTCCCACTACTCGGCGAGTAGAAACGTAGAAGCAGACTTGCAACTGTCGACTTGCCTGCACCACTTGGGGCGACAATGGCAACATTAGTTCCTTGCTCGATTTGAAAGCTGAGGTCTTCAAAGATCTTGACTGCTGGACGTGTAGGATAGCTGAAGGAAAGTTTGTCGAACACAATCTTGCCTTGAAGATCCGAGACAGGATTACCAATAGTGGGTGAAATGGTTGGCCGACGATCTTGAAGCTCGAAAAGGCGTCCTGCTGCACCGGCACCTTTCATGAGCTCAGAATAGAATCCGGAGAGACCGAAGATACTGCCCCCAGTAAATGCAGTATACATCAGGAATGATGTAAGCTCTCCAGGTGTCATAGCTCCTGATTGAACCAGTCCACCACCAACATACAAGACTGCGATCATGATGATGTTTCCAGCCCAACCCGAGACACTGAAGAAGGTTGCACTCAGGTATGCGTCCTTCTTACCAAGATCAAAAATCTTCCGAGCTTGTGTATTGTAGCGATGCACTTCTTGCACTTCTCCTGAAAACGACTGACTCGTTCTTACAGCACCCAAACGTTCTTCTCCGATCTTGGTCAAGGTACCCAGGTTCTCCTGTATCTTTTTGCTGAGTGTTCGAATTGCTCTACCGTAAAAGTACGCCATAACAGCGACCGGAGGAAAAGCAATACAGAGGACACCAGTAAGTTTGCCACTGAGATAACCCATGAGACCAAAACCAACGACACCACTAATGAACGAGCGTAGACCATCGGACAGGTTCTGTGTGATTGCCTTTCCAACGATGACAGTATCCGAGCCGAGACGTGAGATCAAGTCTCCCGTACGATTTGCGTCAAAGAATTCGGCATCCTGTGTAATAGTATTCCGGAAGAGCTGTGATCTTAACTTAGTAACGATTCTTTCACCAACTATACGCAGCAGGATTACACGGCCGTAATTAGCAGCGGCACCAATCGTGAATACAGAGGCGAGGATAAGGTAGAAAGTTGGGATATCGATGCCGAAAGGTAACTCTGTCTTCCCGCTCGCAATGTCAAGGACTCTTCCTATTAAAGCTGGAACTGACATGGAAACAGCAGAGGAGATGACCAGGAAGCCAACCGCAATCATGAGAGTCCGCAGCTCAGGTCTAGCTATCTTGATCAACCTCACGATTTCAGCCCATTCTGCTCTTTTCGCATCCTTGCCGTCTTTGGTGAGCTTTGCACTTAGGTTCACCTGTGTAGCCTGCGCAGCTTTGCTCGACCTTGCGAACTCTTGCTCTTTTGGTTCATCATCAACTTGGGCTTGCTCTTGCTCTGGTACTTTCACACTCTTCTCCTCCGATTTAGCCGAGTCTCGTAATGTGCTATGTATAGAGAATAATCGCCGCCCAAGAAGTGGTGGATTGGATTTTAGACATGTTCTTCTCCAGATGGAGGGGCCTTTCCAGGAAGAAAGGGCGACTTCGCCGCGGGTATGTAACAGTGGTAATAAAGTGGAGTATGGGGTTGTCGTCTGATGTTGAATAGAGTATGTACGGAGCTGTAACCGTATCGTGGATGCGATGTTTGTGTTTGGCCTCGATTTGACAAAGAGAGCGGGCGATGTGCTCTGGAGTAGACATGCGTCGCGGCAAATGGCTCCAGGTAAACGCATAGTCGACGCCATGGTATAACAGTTGTCGATGTAGCAAATGGATGAGTGAATAGTGATTGTGGTGCGCCGAGTGCGTCGAGTAGTTATCTATAGACTATATCATCTTGTTAGACTGCGGTCTTGACACATTTGCACACCGTGAGCAGCTCAGAGGGTCAGCAGGGCGAGGCAGGCAGGCAGTGAAGTCGATGTTGTCGCTACAAGTCGCAGCTTCCATCCCATCTTTTGAAAGATCGCCGGCGTCATCCATATACCATTGATGAAACACGGCTCACGTTTACGAGACGGGTAGCCTGTGATGATGCTCCCGCTCAACCACATGCAATACAAGGAGTACTAGTTTGACCTATCGTACACACTTCACGAAGCCATTAGCATGCCTCTCGATTACTCAAAGTGGGACGCTCTCGAGCTGAGCGATGACTCTGATATCGAGGTCCATCCAAATGTCGACAAAAAGTCCTTTATTCGCGCCAAACAAGCTCAGATCCACCAAGAAAGAGCACACCGCAAACAACAGATCGAAACACTAAAGTATGAACGCATCATCAATGATGGTCTACTCACACGGATCGACGGGCTACTCAACGCTCTCAAGGCACACTCCTTCAGCACCAGCAATCCAGATCAGCTCGTCTTCCAATCCCTCATGGAATCAGCTGATCCTGAAAATGATCAACCACCAGCACCACCAGCCGGCGTCCATACGAATGTGCAGGACCAGCCTGCGTACTCGAAGATGATGGCTGCCCTTGTGGATCAAGTGAAGAAAAAGGTCGATGAGACGAAAGGGGCAGACAGAATGGCTGGTTACGTTGCAGAGATCGGCGAGCACAAAAATCACGTCCTGGATCTACAACAACAACTACTCAAGAAATTGGCAGAGCTCGAGAAACTAGAGAAGACAAAGATCACAAGCGAAGGCATACATACAGGCTTCGACATAACCCAAGTCCACAAGCCCACGCCTGCTCCTGCCACAAAACCTTCCTCCTCATCCACTGTCGAACTCCTCAACACCCCCAAGCCCTCCACCACGACACCATCCGCTCCCGACTCCGGCGCAGAAGCCGACGTGGAGGACGCCGCCGACGTCCCTGCCACCCACGCTTCTACCCACCACGCCACCGCCCTTGGCACCGCCTTTGGCAAAATCACCTCCTCCGACTACCGCGCCTCTCTCCAATACATTTCCCAACACCACACCGTCCTCGCCGAGCGCGAAACCGACGGTCTCCTCCTGCAAGCCTTCGACGCCCAACTCGCTGCCAGACCCAACGTCGCACGTAACTGTGTCCATCAAGCCCTGCTGTTACAGTACTGCCGCGCCCTGGGCAAAGACGGCGTGGCCATGTTCTTCAAGCGTATCACGACGAAAGACCACAATGCGCGGACTGTCTTCCTCGATGACGTGAACGCCACGTACGCACGCCTACGCGACCGCGCGGTCCAGATGAAGGCAGAAGAGGATGCGGAGGCCGCCGAAGAAGGAGCTGGTGGGGTCGAGCAAATCCAGCTACACGCCGTGAACCCCGGGCAGAAAATCATGATCAGCATACCGGCGGCCGACGATGCTGAAGTCAAGGAAGAGCGGGCGGTGTTTGAGAGTTTCCCGCCGGGGCTGCAGCGGGCGTTGGAAAGTGGGAGTTTGGATGAGGTTAATAAGGTGTTGGGGAAGATGAGCGTGGATGAGGCGGAGGAGGTGGTGGATAAGTTGGGAGGGACGGGCATGTTGAGTATGGAGGAGGGGGTCATTGATGCGACGACTGAAGAGGGGTTGCAGAGGGTGCAGGAGATTGAGAAAGAGGCGAAGATGGGGAGGGAGAGAGACGGGAATGTGATGGATGATGCGCAGGATGTCGATACGCGCGAGCCGGAGTTGCAGGCCGAGCCGCCACAGACGCTGGCGGTGGATGAGATTGATTGATGGAGGTTATGATACATATGAAGTATGACTGAAATGATGAGATGGCATTGTATGGCATAGCATGGTATAGATTGGCATCACAAGACTCATTTGAAGACGGTCATCATGCAGCTGTCCTTGACTTGACTGTGCTTAACCAGTATCTCTTGTTCGCAGACCAAATCCAAAGCGCTCCCGGGTCCGATTACTCAGAACAGGGACGAAAATGGTGATCGGAATGTCACCCAGAACCCTTCACCAAGGCGTCTTTCAAGCCGTAAAGACAGATTTGTGATTGCGAGATACTGCTGTTCCTGCAGTCGCTATGCTCGCTTCGTCGGTCCTCATACAGTACATGGTCCGTGTCCGCCTCGAGGCTCTTGCAGCAGCGTCCTGTTCATGCACTCCTCCGAAGCGTGTGCGCGTGGCTTGGCCCGGTTCGGCTCGAGCTCTTATCCTTCCATCATCTGAAATGCTTTCCAGCCTTCATGACCACACTTCCAAACTCTAGAATATAGTTTTCAAATCACTCTCCACACACATCCCCTGCCGAATTTCAACCCAAACTACACCGCCCGACAAAGTACCAAACCCCCAACCCTCCTCTCCACCGCCTCCCTCGCCTCCATAATCCCCCTATCCGTAGACACATACAAACACTCCCCGGGCCTCGTCAACCCCTTCACCCACTTGGCCTCTCTCCCCCGCACTATCCTCTCCAACTCCCTAAACCCAACCATGACCCTTTTCTTCGGCTTACTCTCATTCCTGCACTCCCTCAACACCGGCTCGTTCTGCCAATACTTAAGCCCCACCCAAAGCCGCCTGCTCGCTACATTCTCTTGCGTCACTGTTGCTTCGGCCGCCGCGTTGGAGTCGGTGGAGTGAGGGAGAGAGGTGGGTGTGAGGAGGGGCGGGGGGAGCGGACCGCCGCGGGTTACGGTCGACAGGAAGCCGGATTTCTGGAGGGAGAGGGCTAGGGCGAGGTTTTGCTTGGTGGAGGGAAGGGAGGTCAGGCCGAGGCGGGCTTTAGAGGCGTTTTGGAGGTGGGAGCAGACGTTGGCGAGGTTGACAAGGGACATGGTGTGTGGGGATGGTTCGAGAGTGGACGCGGGAGTGGTGGGAAGGTGTGCGCGATGAGGGCACTATTCGGGTGGTTTGCTCGATGTGGTGGCAAGTTGGATGCTGTTCCTGGAAGTCGTTCGATGGCGGTGTGAAGGTGGGATGGGTTCGGATGAGGTGAGGCTGGAGGATGTGCGATTATGCTTGTTGCGTTTGAGGTTGTTGCTGCTGTAGAGAGATCTGAGGATTATTTACTGATCGGCTTCTTGACTGTGAACTTTCGAAGGTGTTGCATGCAGATCACTATCACAGCTCAAAACGGCATGACCCCTTTTCCGCTTGTTCTGGTACACTCGCCCGCTTCTACGCGCTGGCAAGCGTGCACTTAAGGTCGTACAGGACCTGGGACCAGGTATCACAGTAGCCTCCGGGCGTTATCTAATGTATGGATCTGGGACTGTCACGATGGCTCGTGGCGAGCTGCCTCTCTTCTATATTGTCATGAAATTATTTCGTCTACTATACTGCCACTATGCCTCCAGGACACGATGAGGAAGTCATGATAACTGCGTGAGTGCTTGCTTATTGAGTGATCGCAAAGTCACTAATTACATCCAGATTCGCTGATGTTCACTACTTCTTCTGTCATCCAGAAGCACGACCACTCCACCATCGTTTTGACAAGGCTTCTTATGTATACCTATACCGCAACAGTCGAGCGGGGTTAGGGCGACTCGAGATCGCCAACAATCCGGGAACAGGGCATCAGGATGCGATGGCAGGTTGTATGCAGAACAATGCCCACCTTTCTGCGGTAGATGCTGCTAACCCGTACCACCAGCCCTTGCTGATGCTGCCTTGTTCTTTCATCCAAATCAGGCAAGCTTGTTGAGCGTGACTCGTACCTTTGAGGGCTGCTCTCTGTCAATGAGCGAGTCGGAATGGACACTCAGAACCTATACCCTCGAAAATGATATCGAAGTCCTTACCCCTATCCATTCCATGGACATATACTTCTGGGGCATCGAGGATGCACAGCAGAGTCTTCAAGCATTGCGAAAGATGGGGTCTGCTGTCGGGCATCTAGCAGTTGATGGGAAAGGAGGCATTCGTCTGGTCAGTGAGCAAGCCTCGGACCCTCTAGTGCAAAGGCTGGAGTCTTTAGCTACGAGCAGTCCAGCATCGCAGGGTACCAAGCTCCCAGCACCACCACCACTGGCAAGTCATAGACCTGTCGTGGCATCATACAATCCAGCATCGCCACGAGCTCCAGAGCCTTTGGTGTACAGGGCCAAGACGCCACCACCAGCCGACGCTGAAGGTGGGGTCGGCGCGGTCATGCGAGGAGAAGAAGTGCAGGCCGGTACTGTAATCCAGCGCCAACCATATGGACCTCCTCCGCAATCATCTGCTATAGAGTCAGTTACACCTGAAGCATTCGGACCACCAGCGCAAGCACCAGCTACTCCGCCGGATCAATTCTTGACATCTTTTGCGCCACCACCCACTGCACAGACCAATACACCGCAGAGGCTCCAAGGTATCTTCAGACCACCAAGTGTCTCAGCATCACCTGTCAGGGCTTTGCCACTGCGTAACGAAGATCAACCTAAACCGCAGTATGCAACGTATGGCAACTCACTTCCGCCGCCACCGCCTGTTGTGCGTGGCACGACGGCTCATACGGAGCCTGAACCCTCTGCATACCAACATCAGCAGTCACAGATGTATTCACCAAGCTACTATGCACAGGGACAGGCGCAAGGACATGCGACGCCAACGTACATGCCTTCGCCAGGTCTTCAGCCCGGATTCTCACCGTATCATCAACCGCAATCAGCACAAACAGGCATGGTATCGCCATATGCCGTACACAGCCAGGCATACAGACCAACAGAGGAAGAGCTGGCGGCACATGGTGACAAGAATAAGCAGTCCGCGGGTTTGTTCGGGGCGCTCGATGCGAGGGCGGTGAAGATGGAGAAAGGCTTCGGCAAGTGGCTTGGGCGTTTGGACAAGAGGCTGTAATCGTATGCTTTGCTTGGAGTATCACAAGCTGCTCCGAGTCCTGATGGGCTGAATATTTGAGTAATTCTGGTACTTTACAAACAATCGCTCGAGATCTCCCTATGCTGCTGCTCTCTGCGCGTTGGATCGGACATGATCATGGAGATGGAGCGATATCGATCGTCATAACAGTACTGAATTCACGATGAACGGATGGATGTTGTTGTTGATGTGGAACTGGAAATTGAATGTTTCATTGAAGTGGAGGCAGCGTTCAGGGGATCGTGCACAACGGTCATAACAAACAAGCTCATGCTCGGTACGGCACGACCTCCAACTACACTCCAACGACACTCCAACGACACTCCATCGTTCCCTTCGCGCTAACGTGAACACTAGTGCTTGCTGGTAATCTACATTTGCTTCGCCTCGGTAGCTGGCTGGTATTTTGACCTCGGGTTGACGATGAGTTCCACTGCAGTCGAGCTGTGCACGATGGTGATCCCCACGGTACCGCAGTCATGGTAGTGCTTACACGCTCAAGCTGTTTGTCACGATGAGATGAGTAGAGCTGCTGTGGGCCTCACGAGAATAGCACAAGATATATCAGCTTGGTAGAACCTCTTCGTCAGCATTGTACAGCTCAATCTGCCAATTCCATCTCACTCGTTCGTGCTTTGCACAGTCACTCGTTCATATAACCAGCTTCCGCCATCACAGCTTGACAGCATCTCTTCATCGCACATAGCCCCAGCTTCGCAGAATCAAAATCTGTGACATTCCCATAACTATACAGCTTCTAATTTACCTAATCACCAAACAACCACATCATGTTCGCCACGACGAGTACCACGGCAATCATTTGCCTAATCATACTCCTTACCTCCCTCGGTTCAGCTCAATATGCCAACGTCACCAGCACGAAATTGACGACTCGCACGACGGAGTCATGCTACACTGTCATGGCAAGCACTTCAGTCGCTGGGAATCTTAGCACAACTACGACGACTTCTCACACCAACGCCACCTTCCAGCTCAGGTGGGTCTCGGCGAGCAATCACGATCTGGTTTTGACTAATCTTTTGGACAGACACACTTCCACTCCGTCAATCATCTCCATCCCAGCGCCTGTGACCGTCACCGACACCCACACCACACATGTTGTGTCCACACTTACCGAGGGCTTCCACAACCGATCGACCACGACACATACACGAACGGAAACGTCAATCGCGTTTGTGCCTGGTATCACTAACACAACAACACTGGTTGCCACTACCACCACAGCCCTCAACACCATGACGTCAACTCTTCGCACGACTTCAGGCTTCAGAGACATCGAAGCCACAAAGGAAACTTGCCGTCCAGTCCTCCCCGTCCCTGCTGTGGCACGCCGGGACTCCCCAGCAGTTTCTGACGATGGCGAAGTCGACACATCGAACAGCACCTCTCCTGTGCCCGCTTCCGGTCTAGTGGGAATTCAGGCAGCTGCATACCCCAGCGCAGTCAGCTGCATTGCCACAGTAGTTACCTCAACTGGCTACACCACCATCATCCCAGCTAACGTCACCATCACCAAAATCGGCCGCGCACCTACCACCGTCGTCGATACGATCACCACCCTCACCAATACGCATACACAGATTCTCAACAACGCCACCTACACCCTAACCCTGCTCACAACAACCACTTACACAACCTCCGCCACAATCCTCCCCATCACCTCAACCGCCTATTCCACCTCAACCTACACCCTCTCCACCACGACCTCGACCTTCCTCGGCGCCTGCCGCACCCAACGCATCCTCGGTCCCTCCATCCTCCCCAACGCCAGCTTCCCCGCCTCCGAGCGCGGCCTGATCCTCAACAACATCATGTACAACCCCAACAAGGTACAGCTTTGGACATCTTTCAAGCTCAGCAGCTACGATTGCTGCGAGGCGTGTCAGACGAGTGATGACTGTGCCTTTGGCGCGTGGGATTCGTATCAGAGGATTTGCTATCTGCAGAGGATGATTAGCGGGACCTGCCCAGCTCAGAATGTGACGCAGGGTGTGTATACAGAGGCGGGGAGGAATGAGACGGCGCAGTTTGCGTTCGATGCGTTTAATGGGTGAGTGTGCTGCTTGTGCGAGATGCGAGGAATTTTGCTAATCCGAATGTGTAGTGCGTGCGGTTATCTATCTGATGGAGGTATTGCGAGCTGAGTGTGAGATGTGGGCGTGGCTCTTTGTTTTGCATTTGCGTATCGGTTGGGCATAAGGGGGGAGTGCTGTGCATTGATCTTTGATGACCTGAACTTCGTCTTCGTGCAGGGTGCATCGGGTTGCATATTTGTATAACTTGTACGATCATACTAAAGTAATTTAAGCTTCTTTATTTCAGCCTCGGCGATCATGAGGCACATATGATGAAGTACTTGAAATAGGAAGAGTTTCAGTCGTGAAAGAACGATGTCAAACTTGAAACATCTTCGCTTGTTTCGGAAGTCGATGTGGAGCCTCCCGTCACCTCAACCTTGCGCTCCTCTCATCACCCAACCTGGAACCATCTTCTCTCCTTACAACGGTTTCCGTCTGGTCCAGCGTTCTCTCGCATGCTATTTTCTGACTTGAGCTTCTCAGTCCTCACTTCAGCTTGTTCCTCGGAGCACTCACATTCTGGTCCTCTACCTACCTCTTCCTCTTCTCCCACTACGCCTCTGACCAGCTTGCTCAAGCTTGAGCATTCTCCAGAGCACCTTCCTCTCCCAGCCGACGTTCTCCCCCACGCTGTTCTTCCACTCGAGCTTGTGTCTCCGCACTTCAGCTTTAATCTCGCGTCAACCCTCCTCACAATCTGGTCCTCACTCTCCAGACCTTCCTCCATTCTCGCCGGCTGCAACTTATAGGTCCACACATTATCTGGCCTCTTCCACGAAAATATGTCATTAAACGGCTCTTCGCAGCCTGATAGCGACTTTAGTAACATGTTCAAAAGAAAAGGTGCCGTGTTCAAGAGCTCGCATTACTTGAGCGCGTGAGTTCCGCAAGTGAAAAACAGTCATTCCACGTTAAGCCTAACCCAATCACAGTGTTCTCAAAAATGGCAGCTGGTCGGATCTCAAGATCGTCTGTGGTGACGGAAAGGAATTCAATGTGCACAAAGCTATCGTGTGTACTCAGTCGACGTTCTTCCATGCGGCTTGCACCGTTCCCATGCAGGTCAGTCATCTTGCAGACTTGCAGATACGTGGCCGTATCTTGCACCTACTGTATCACGACATGAGTCCGAGCAGAAACATTGCGGCACTCTCCCAGACTCTCCTTGACGTATGTCCTATAACTGTACCTTCGACAACCCAGCTAACTTTCGGTATGTCAATTAGGAGAGCATTGAGAACCTCATCAAGGTGTCCGAGTTTACTGCCGTCATCACCGCGATCCTCGATTTCTGTTACTCTGGCGTACTAGTAGGAGATATCGATATGATAACAGGAAAGAGAGTCTTGCTCAGTGCGCAAATTTACATTGCTGCCGACAAATACAATATTGCGGGCATGCAGGATGCTGTTCGTCCGGCACTCCTCCAAGACCTCGAATACTGTGAGGAGGCGTTGGGTCTGCTACGGGGCTATGATGCGGTAGAGCGAGAGACTGTCTACTTCTCGCACAGCTTCACCGCTTTGTGCAGTACGGTGCACCTTCTGCTCGAACAGAGCCATGGAGAAGACAAGGTCCGCACAAGACTCCTCGGCATCGACTGGTCGTCAATCGCAGTCGGCACCTCTCGCGTTCAGTGGATTCAGTTCTTGAGGAATCACCCTGAGTATGCGGCGGATGTGATTGCGTTTCAGACCCAGGCGGATTGGCAGGCGAAGCTACCTCCGATTGATGAGGAGGTCTATGACGTTGAAGCTGCACAAGACGATGGCAGTCATGATGAGGCGTGGCAGCAGGTGGACCAGTGAGCGAGCGGATTGCTTAATGAAATTGTGGTGAATGCATGTCTCGCAGGTATATGTAACGGGGATGACGTTCCAAATGGATGAGCGAAGATAAGATTTGTAGATGGAGAGCGTCGCGATTGAGGATCGATCTGTCGGTCAGCATCTTGAGCACGGCGGCTCATGTGCAATTCTGAAACGTGCAGGAAAGATCGACGATGTTTCAGATCTCGACGCGTGCGTCACTTCTGCTTTCACGTTCGAGCTTCACTTCGTCAACGGCCTCCCATCCGCTTCAGTTTTGCTCTCATTTTCTTCTTTCTCGAGCTCTTTTTTCTGTCTGGCGCTCATCCTCGGTCTTGCGCTCCTCTAATTTCGTGCTTGCTGCATCATTCACGCCTCCTTATTCGGTCTTGCGCACCTTTTGATCTCGCTTTCCACATTTGAACGCGCCATCCACTGCGACACGCTCGAGAGCGAATGGCTTTCTTCATCAACATGTCGGATGCGCCTACCGCACCACAAGAGTCTGACCAGCCTCTCCATCATCCACAGACAAAAGACGTCACTCCGTTCAAGGTAAAGAAGTAAGAACCTCACGGTGATCGTTTGCTGACGAACGGTTCCTGAAGACGCAGCTAAACACACTGCAGCGCATTGGATCGCGGCACCTTCTCTGATCTCAAGCTTGTGTGCTGTGATGGGCAAGAATTCAACGTGCACAAAGTCATCTTGTGTGGCCACTCGAGCTTCTTTTACTCGGCTTGCAAGATCGATATGAAGGCAAGTTAGATGAGTCTAGCCAGGTTCCTACAGCACTCCCTCCGGAGTTCCTAGTCCTGCCAGCCTCCGTCATGAGCATGTTGTCCTGTGGACTGACTGTCAAAACCCAGGAGAAAGCTGAAAGTCTTATCAAGCTTCCGGAGTCATCAAAAACCATCAAACCGATCCTCGAGTTCTGCTATACTGGAACCTATGGTGAAGACAGTGTTGACACATCAGAAAAGCAAGCCCTGCAAAACACTAAGCTCTACCTTGCAGCGGCTAAGTATGACATTCGTGGCATGGACGATGTCATATATCTTCGCTTCATGTTTCACATCGATGCTTGTGAAGACTACCTTGCAAGATTTCACAAGGAACGAGCAACGGACAAACCTCTTGATGGACCCAAAGAGGTTACGGAGGGCGAGATGGGCAAGAAGTGTCCTCACGAAGAACAGGTTGAAGAAGCGACCGTGAAAGCACAGACAGTCTGGGATGGACTTCTCCTCGCCGTCAGAACGCTGCTCGACAACAGCCGTGAAGATGACAGCATACGCCAGTCGCTCGGAGAAATTGGCTGGACGTCAATCGCACTTGACCAATTTCGCTCGGACTGGCTCGAATTGGTCGCGGCTCATCCAGCCTATGCTTTCGATGTACTCGTCGCTCAAACCACCGAGAAATGGCAGTTGGATACGATCAAGTCCAGGGCAGAAGCCGAGATTGCCGCCTGTCCTCCGTCCGATGATTGGGACCCTAAGAATCTGAGGGACCAATGGTCGGGTTGCGAGAGGTGGTTTGATAGGATATTACAGATATTATCAGAAGAGTAGCTCTCCAGTTCAGATATGTTTGTTCTACGCTGTCGAAGCATAAGTAGTCCCGGGAAATGACAGTCTGGCGATGAAGGAGAGGGACAGAGTAGTGATCGAGTGGTTGGTGCAAGCATGTTGGTGGATATATGTATGTTGCGCAGGGTTTATCAGCGGTGACAGACTTCCTGTGATGCTAGGTGGACTAGAACGTCCTCGAAGACAATAACTGTCAAGCAATTGATGTCAATGCGCCAGACACTCCTCCATCCAAGTCTCGGACTTTGTCACATTGGTACATGAATGTGAAACACCAAGCCATGTTTCAGACCCCTGTTTCCAAATAATGCAGATCGCAACCTCCACTTTCATCTCCTGAGTCATATTCACATTCAAAGCAGTCTTGCCTTCTTCTTCTTCTCGCTTCCTTCATCTTTCTTCTGTATCTCTTCTTCACTGTACTGTCACGGAGCATAGATCTTAGCAGACTTCCTACGACACCTTCTCAAGGATTCTTGCAACTTGCGGCCAACATCTTCACATACTCACGTCCTCTGACAACGATAGCGAGTTTTCGACACACCTCGTGGCTGCAGCACTCCTGCTGGAAAGTTCTGCAAAGGTTTCCCAGCCTCTTTCGATCGCGAACGTTCGCCATTCGCAGTGAGAGTCGACAGTATGCTTGACGTCAGCCAGTAAGTATTCAGGTCATCGCTGGTCGATAAGCAGGACTGACATCACATCAGCTTACTCGAGAGCGGGGCCCATTCGGATTTCAGGATTGTGTGTGGGAATGGCAAAGAGTTTGCGGTACACAAAGCAATCATCTGCCATCTGCCCGCAATCGAGCTTTTTCCAGGCAGCTTGTACAGTTGATATGAAGGTAAGCATTGATGTCAGGAATGAGGACGCTGCACGCTAACACATAGATAGGAAAAGGCCGAGGGCTTCATCACTCTGCCGGAGTCATCGGAGGTAGTGAAGGTACTGCTCACCTTCTATTACTCCCCTGACGCGGTGGACGATCTACTATATTGTGACAGATCGGTTGACAATAAGTTCTGGTACGGACTTGGTCGTCTCGCCCGTATCTATGTTGCTGCCGACAAATACCATATACCAGTGCTTAAGAAGGACGCCTTGTCGATATGGGAAGATTGCTTGGGAGATGCCAACCACGATATCTTGTGCCTGAACCATGACCGCCCTGAAGACTCTGCAGAAACAGCTGCCAAAGAAGACTGGCAGAACGCGTGGGAATCTCACTTCCCTGACCTAACCGAGGCTATTGCGTTTCTGCTTGAGCATACTTGCGATGATGACGATATTCGAAAAAGCCTGCTGGACATCGAATGGGCTCGTTTTGCCGTTAGAGAGGACCGAGAACATTGGCTTAACATTGTTGAGCGGTGGCCAGGCTATGCTGTCAATCTTATGGCACATCAAGCAGAAGATGACTGGATTGTGGACCAGGCGCTAAGGGTGGAGCTGGCAAGGGAGTCTGCTGCGAAAGAGAAGGCTACTGCTGCGAAGAGCTCGGCTACTGCTTCAGCTACCTCAGCTTAAGCACTTCAATTTCGAAGGATCTGGATTGAGTCGGTATCCCACCATACGGTGGCAGAAGTCTGGAGGTCGGACTCAAGGCAGTCTCTAGGTGCTTTGCATGTACTGCTAACAGGCTGGAATCCAGTAGCAATGTATGGGGCCGTCGGAGCGTTGTCAATCTGAAACATCAAGCTGTGTTTCACATTCGGCTCGGGAGCCTCTCCGCACTTTCATCTCTTGATTCACATTCATCTTCCACAATCTCCTGACCTTCCTTTCCCATGCTTCGTTGTCTCCCTTTGCGCACAAAACCTGTTACAGCACATCTCGCGTTTGCAGGAGTCTCGCAGCTGCTAGCTCTGAGACGATCGCAGCCTTCCTTGACAGCAAGCGATCAGCACGTCCCGCTATAGCACCAGACTTGTAGCTGCCATCTGCACGCTTCCCAACAATATTTACGTTAACCGGGAGTTTCCGTGAGCTGGTGTCGTGGATATGGCTGACTTCAGGTCGTGAGTGAAGAGGTTTATGGAAGCGAATGCCAGTATTGACATCGCACCAGTTTGCTTGAAAGTGGCGACTTCTCCGATCTCAAAATCATCTGCGATGACGGCGGGGAGTTCTATGTGCACAAAGCGGTACTCTGCCCTCAATCGGACTTCTTCAACACATCTCGCAGAATCGACATGAAGGTAAGTCCAACTTCTATGGCTCTCCTCCGGTCCGTGTCAAATCATGTTCCGGACAAGGTGAATTGTGCAGGCTGACGCTAGAACAGGAGAAAGCGGAAAGCCTTGTTACCCTACCCGAGCCATCATCTGTGATGAAGTCGTTGCTGAACTTCTGTTACGCCCCTTCTCCACGCAATACATACGTGGATCCGATTATAGACGTGAACGATCCGACCTACGCGCTGGCGCATCACGCAGCACTCTACTGGGCGGCCGACAAGTACATCATTGACGAGCTTAAGGACTGGGCGTTCTCATATCTCGATGACTTCCTGAGCGTGACCAACAATGATCTGATAGCCGATTTAAACCCGAGCCATGATGAGGATGACCACAGCGAGACCACCAAAAGGTGGAAGACTAAATTTTTCGATCTCTGCAAAGCCGTTGACACTCTGCTCGAGTGTACTGCTGATGATGATGAGATTCGAAGAGCTTTGGAGAACATCGAGTGGGGTCGGTTTGCGCTCAAAAACCTACCGGAAGGCCTGGGTGGCGCTTGTGGCGAAATATCCGGGCTATGCTGCTGATTGCATGGCACATCAGACTGAAGCTGAGTGGGTGGCGGATCGAGCAGGGGTCATGGCGGTCGAGAGAAAGGATGCTTTTACGAAGACTCTTGCCTCTCCTTGAGCATTGTTCTCGTCGCAGCCGTCAAGGCTGAATCGAAGATTCACCTGACCGGGTCATAAGTTTGAAGATTCAACTTTTGACAGCCAGCACTTTCATGTACTTCCAGTAGCTTGTCATCCAGTAGCAATGCATTGTCAGCGTTCGAGTAACAAGTCAACCTGAAACAACAAGCCGTGCTTCACATACGGGCCGGGATCTTCCCGTGATCGCGCCGCGCTTCCTTCTTTCACTTGCGACGATCTTCCACTTTCATCACCTTCTTTCACTCTTTCACCTTCGCCATCTCTTCCTTGTAACTCCTTAACTGCAGGACGCTGCCGTTTCACATCCGCATCAGTGCACGCAAGTCTCCCACTTTCGTCAGCTCTCCAACTTTCACTCGACGTCTCTTCGTCGCAACGATCATTTCCGTGGATGGCAAAGAGTTCAACGTCCACAAGGTCGTAATGTGCAGGCAGTCGCAGTTCTTTTATGCTGCTTGTACCGTCGATATGAAGGTGAGACGAGATGACATTGACTCGCATATGCGTGGTTGCACTGTACATTGGAAGATGGTACACAAGAGGCCATTCTGAGACGCTTCTTGGAGCTCACAGGCTCTCGCCCTTCCAGCTTCGAACCCACCTGATTTCCTTTACCGCTAAAATGTCTGCTGACAATAGGACAGGAGAAAGCGGAGAACCTCATCACTCTGCCAGAGTCTGCAGCCGTCATCGAGTCACTCCTCAAGTTCAGCTATTCTCCAGCCAAAGACCCCGCTTATCCAAAAGCTCCGGAGAGCCATCACATTTCACACTGGGCTGAAGTGTACATTGCAGCCGACAAGTATCAGTTCGTTACTGAATTCGAGCATGTCAGAGATCTCAAGAGATGGGCGTCGACTTTCTTGATATGCAACATTCAAAGGGCAGCGAGGCGTCTGCTCCTCCAACATAATTGGCCGTCCACCACGAAGATCCCGGCAGCGACCCAGGCTGTCTACAAGGCAACCGATTTTGTTGATCTTGTACGCGCAGTCGACATATTCCTCGGCAGCACACTTGTAGACGACGGGATACAGTATTGTCTGCGCGAAATCGAGTGGGGGATCTTCTCAGCCCAGAATGACCATGCAGCTTGGGTCGTCCTTATTGGCAAGTACCCCGGCTATGCTGCAGAGGTTATGGCAAGACAATCACAAGATGGGTGGGAAAACTTTCATATGAGGCAGCAAAGACAAGTCGAGCAGAGCGCGGCCGAGATCAAAAAAGTCTTAGCAGCTACGACCTCAGGTGTGTAATTGCCAGCGATGCGGCTAGTCCCGATATGGCGTCGATTCAAGCATTGTCGTTAGGACGAGGATGGTCTTTGCACACGAGATGCCGCTCTTTCGCCATGTGCCACCGCTTCCGACTTTCTCTTCCCCCTTTTCAGCATTTCGCTTGCGACACCGAGCCAGCTTCATGAATGTTTTTCTGGCTCCCCTGGCTAGCGAGCACTACTTACGATAGATCTCGCATAATTTACGAAGGGAAGTAGAGGGTAGATATTGACAATCAGGTCTTGCTGCTATGGGGGCTGGATATTCGAAACTTGGCCTCAAACGAATATGGTATAACGTGACCGCGTGCCCATTCACCAACATCGCAATCTTTCCTCTGCTCTCCTTTATCAATCCTCGCCCTTTCACCCCTCTGCCTCTCTAGGCGCCCAATGCAGCGCTCAAACCCCCCACGCC